>OJAC01000134.1_pt1 | contig 71004 bp, 69 predicted proteins | sample 1588701 | NCBI WGS metagenome assembly OJAC01 (sample SAMN03283256) | human gut metagenome | biome: human-associated habitat; material: feces | host: Homo sapiens | place: USA | collected 2013 | reverse complement strand
TACGCCACACCGACGAAATGCGTAGCATTTTGGAGGTTGGCTCTGAACAGTTACTCTATTTGAGAGATAAATACGCAATAATGCTTATTGATAATAATATCGTAACACGAAGTGTAAATAAAATCTATAAACAAAATGCATGGATCGTGATAGAATTACCAATTTGTCATTTATTTAACAAACAGATATAATAAAAATAGAAAAAAACAACAAGATTGAACAGAAAAATCCAATGGATTATATTCAATTTTTACAATGGAGGAAGAATTATGTCAAAGAAAAACCCAATCACAGTAAGTTCATGGACACTTGGAGATCAGTGCAAATTTGAAGATCGTGTAATCGCTGCAAAGGAAGCAGGATATGAAGGAATCGGTCTTCGCGCAGAGACTTATGTTGATGCATTGAATGAAGGACTTCATGATGAAGACATTCTTGCAATTCTTGACAAACATGATATGAAAGTAACAGAGGTAGAGTACATTGTTCAGTGGTGTGAGGAACATCGTTCTTATGAGCAGAAATACAAAGAGCAGATGTGTTTCCATATGTGCGAACTCTTTGGAGTAGGCCACATCAACTGTGGACTGATGGAAAATTATTCTGTTGAGTACACAGCACAGAAATTAAAAGAACTTTGCCAGAGAGCAGGAAAATACATCATTGGTGTTGAGCCGATGCCATACAGCGGAATTCCGGATCTTAAGAAAGGCTGGGAAGTTGTAAAAGCTTCTGGATGCGACAATGCAATGCTCATTCTTGATACATGGCACTGGGTAAGAGCAGATCAGCCATACGATATCCTTACACCGGAGATTGCCAAGAAAGTTATTTCTATCCAGATCAATGATGCTTATGAAAGACCATATGCAGCACCTATTTTAAGAGATGAGTCTATGCATGATCGTCTTGCACCGGGAACAGGAGCAAAAGATACAGCAGGATTTGTTAAGATGATTAAAGACGCAGGAGTTGATCCGAAGGTTGTTGGTGTAGAAGTTATTTCTGATGCAATCCTTGGAAAAGGACTGAAAGAAGCAGCTGCTTATACATATGAAAACACAGAGAAAGTATTAAAAGAAGTTTGGCCAGAGTTGGTAGACTAATTTGAAAAACAGATGATGCCAAAGAGAGAGGTAAAATGATGAAATTCAAAAATATGTTTTCTCCGATTCAGATTGGACCTATGACTGTTAAAAATCGTTTTGTGGTTCCACCGATGGGAAATAATTTCGCAAATTCAGACGGAACATGGAGTGACGAATCTGTGGCTTACTATGGTGAGCGTGCAAAAGGTCAGTTTGGTCTGATCACAATTGAAGCGACTGTAGTACATAAAGGAGCGAAGGGCGGTCCTAAGAAACCATGTCTTTATGATGACAACAGCATTGAAAGCCTAAAGAAAATTACAGATGCCTGCCATGAAGAAGGTGCAAAGGTATCTATCCAGCTTCAGAATGCAGGACCGGAAGGAAATGCAAAGAATGCAGGAGCACCGATCCAGGCTGCTACAGCAATCGCATCAGCAGATGGAAGAGACATTCCTGAAGAAGTATCTACAGAAAAAGTGTATGAGCTTGTAAAAGGATATGGTGAAGCAGCAGAACGTGCAATGAAAGGTGGAGCAGATGCAGTAGAGATCCATATGGCGCACGGCTATCTTGTAAATTCATTTATGTCACCAAGAACAAATAAGCGTGTCGATGAATTTGGCGGAAACTTTGAGAACAGAATGAGATTTTCACGTCTCATTATTGAAGAAGTAAAGAAGAAAACAGAAGGAAAGATTGCTGTTCTTGCACGTATTAACAGTACAGAAGACATGTTTGGAGGACTTGATAATCACGATATGTGTGCAGTTGCTTCTTATTTAGAAGATTGCGGAATTGATGGTCTTCACGTATCCCGTGCAGTACATTTAAAAGATGAGTATATGTGGGCTCCGACAGGAATTCACGGCGGATTCTCAGCAGAGCTTGTTGCAAATATCAAGAAATGTGTTTCTATTCCGGTTATTACAGTCGGAAGATATACAGAACCACAGTTTGCAGAACAGATCATTAAAATGGGAAATGCAGATTTAGTAGCATTTGGACGTCAGTCACTTGCAGATCCGCACACACCACAGAAAGCAATGGAAGAAAGACTGGAAGATCTTACACCATGTATCGCCTGTCTTCAGGGCTGTGTTGCCAATATGTATGCAGGTAAACCAATCTGTTGTCTTGTAAATCCAGTACTTGGACATGAAAAAGAAGGACTTCCGAAGGCTGAGAAGGCGAAAAAAGTTTACGTGATCGGTGGTGGTGTGGCAGGTATGTGTGCTGCATTTACAGCGAAGAGACGCGGACATGATGTAACATTATTTGAAGCTACAGATAAGCTTGGCGGTAATATGAGACTGGCTGCATATCCACCAGGAAAAGGTGATATCACAGGTATGATCAGAAGTTACATTGTAAAATGTGAAAAAGCCGGAGTTAATATCAGGATGAATACAAAAGTAACTGCACAGATGTTGAAAGAAGATACACCGGATGCAGTGATCCTTGCAACAGGAGCTGAGACTTTAGTACTTCCATTTATCAAAGGTATTGAAAATCCGGATATCGTCTATGGTGTTGACTGCCTGGAAGGAACACGCCCGGTAGGACATAAAGTCTTAGTTGTTGGTGGCGGTATGGTAGGTGCAGAGACAGCAGACTTCTTAGCAGAGCAGGGACATGAAGTAGCCATTATCGAAATGAGAGATGCGATCGGACCGGATGTCATCCATGAGCACAGAATTTTTCTTATGGAAGCATTTGAGAAATATGGCATCAAACAGATTACAAGTGCAGCTGTATCAGAGATCTTCTCAGATGGCGTAAGTTACAAAAATGCAGCAGATAAATCAGACGAGACGATCTACGAGGCAAGAGGATTCGACACAGTTGTCCTCTCTATGGGATTCAGCTCACGTTATACACACCGTGATGGACAGAACGTAGTTTATGACTTTGCAGAAGAATTAAAAGACATTGTACCAGAAGTCCACATGGTAGGTGACGCAGTAAGAGCACGCCGTGCACTGGATGCCACAAAAGAAGCATATGAGGTTGCATTGAATTTATAAATGAAATTATATCAGGAGGATTAGAATCATGGAAAAAAGAATTTCTGGACACACAGGCTTAATGGGATTATTTGGATCACCGGTTGGACATTCAGGATCACCGGCAATGTACAACTTCAGTTTCCAGCATGACGGATTAGATTATGCATATCTGGCATTTGATGTAACAGAGGAAGAAATGCCAAAAGCATTTGAGGCAATCCGTTTATTCAACATGCGCGCTGGTAACTTTACAATGCCATGTAAAAATATTGCAGCAAAGTTAGTTGACAAACTTTCTCCGGCAGCAGAGATCATCGGAGCATGTAACGCATTTGTAAATGATAACGGTGTGATCACAGGATACATTACAGATGGTGTTGGATTTGTTAAAAATCTTGAGATCAACGGTGTATCTGTAAAAGATAAAAAGATTGTTGTCCTTGGTGCCGGTGGAGCCGCTACAGCTATTCAGGTTCAGTTAGCATTGGACGGAGCAAAAGAAGTTAACATTTTCAATATAAAAGATAAATTCTACGAAAGAGCAGAAGGAACAAAGGCTAAATTATCAGAGAAGTGTCCGGACTGTGTTGTTACTGTAGAGGATCTTGCTGATAAGGCTAAACTGGAAGAAGAAATTAAAACTTGTGATATTCTTATCAATACAACGATTATGGGAATGAAACCACACGAGGATGTAACTCTGGTTGACAAATCTTTATTCCGTAAGGATCTTGTTGTTGCAGATACTGTATACAATCCAGAGAAGACAAAGATGATCCTTGAAGCAGAAGAAGCAGGATGCAAAGCAATCGGTGGCGCAGGAATGCTTCTGCAGCAGGGGGCAGTTAACTACGAACTGTTTGTTGGAAAAGAGATGCCACTTGCTGAGTATCAGGAATTTCAGAAGGCTCAGGCAAAATAATTACATTCACAAAAGGAGAATGATGGAATGAGAGCAAAGAAATATTTGTGGTCTATCCTTTGTGTATATTTTTGCTATTTAACACATGGTATCCAGGCTATCATTTTAAGTCAGAACAACGTAAACTTTGCAAAACAGTGGGGATTCAATATGACAGACCCACAGTCAGCAGCATATGCAGCAGGTCTTGCAGCGGTAAGTACAGCAGTTGCATGGACAGGCTTTGGTAAATTCGTCAGCGTCTGGATCGGTGGAGAGATTTCGGATCATGTAGGACGTAAAAAATTAATGATCGGTGGAGCAGCATTATATATTCTATGCTTCCTTGGATTCTTATTTACAAAAAGTGCATTAGTTGCTTCTGTATGTGGATTTGTTTCAGGAGTTGCAACATCCGGTTTCTGGGATGCATCAGGATATCCGGCTGTACAGGAAGCTTATCCGGCAACACCTGGATCTGCACTGATCGGGATCAAATTTTTTGTTTCTGTTTCCGGTATGATTTATCCATTCATGGTTGTTCATAATGCAAACAGCGGAAACTGGAAATTAAATGTTATTATCCCGCTTGTAATGTCAGTTGTTTGTCTGGTACTTGCAATTATTGCACCGTTTGCTTATGATGATCAGAAGAAAGCGTCAGAAGGAAAGAAAGACAAATCCGATAATGCAGTGCAGGCAGCAATGCTTGTAAAGCCAAATAAATTTATCGTATTTCTTGTAATGTTTTATGCGTTCCTTTGCATGGCGATCATGTATGGCGCACAGCAGTATACAAAAGCATTTGGACTTTCCGTATGTGGACTTTCCGAGATTCAGGCAGCAGGTATGACTTCTATTTATACAATCGGGTCTATTTGTGCAGTACTTTTCTGGGCGTTCATGATGGCAAAATTAAAATGGAACCCGCTAAAGGTTGTCCTTATTGATTCTATCTGTACAGCAGTGGCACTTACGGGTGTACTGTTTATCCATCAGGTAGCAATCATTTACATCGCGATCGCAATGTTGGGATTCTTCGCAGCAGGAGGTGCTCTTCAGACAGGTCTTGCAGTTGTTCAGTTATTTAACCCAGGACCGAAGGGTAGAAATACTGGTATTTATTACACATTTATGGGTGCGGCAAGCTACCTGATCCCAGTAGTGGCAGCACAGCTTACAAAATCATCTGGTGAGGCAAGTGCAGTATACAGCCTCATGATCATGCTGTTAGTATTTGCAATCCTTGCTATTTTAAGTTCTCTCTACTTAGTAGCACAGCACAAAAAAATCTTCGGAAAAAGTGCATTATAGGAAGTAACATAGTAACAATCTCAATTCATACGAAAAAAATGGACTGTTGTTCCAAAAGATGTTATCATCAAAAAGAATGCAGTCCTTTTTTTGAGATTAAATTGTTAAAAAATAGACACTTGTAAATCGAAAAATGAAGGAGAAGCTTAAAAGATGAGTCCGAAAAGAACAAGAAAAGCCAACGAACTTCCCTATATTCCACTCGGCCCATTTCAGTGGCGTATTCCGGGAATTCATTATAAATTGAAATTTAACTATCTAATCCTCAAAAACCATTGATTTTTCAAGGCTTCACGCCTGTTTTTCATTCAAACCTTATCTGTTTGCCCTTGTTTTTGCCCTTACGAGCCGAAACAAGGGCAACTTTTTATTCCCCGCCGACCACCTTATCCAGCAGCCTTGCGGAAGTACGCTTTGCTTCCCTTGTAGAGTGAGCGTAGATGTTCATTGTGGTACTGACATCGGAGTGTCCGAGAAGTTCCTGCACATCTTTCGGCTTTGCGCCGCCGGAAAGCAGATTGCTTGTGTAGGTGTGGCGGAGCGTGTGGAAATGGAAATCCTCAAGCCCTTTCACTTTCTTCTTTGCTGCTCTGCACATAATCCCTACCGTACTCGGCGCTTCATACGCCCCGTCTGCCCTCAGGCAGACAAAGGAGATTTCCTTGTAGTCCTCCGGGACTTCCTCTGTCCTTTGCAGGTTGTAAACCTCATAATAGGTGCGCCCTTTTTCCTTTACTTCTTTGTAGTAGTTCAGGTGATAAAGCTCCCCGTAGCGGAAACGGTTTTTGCGTTGTTCTGTTCTCGCCGCCCGCAGGATTGCCGCCAGCGTGTCGCAGAAATCAACGGTGCGGACTTTGCTCCGCTTTGTCGTTCCCACTTCGGTTGTGTGCCTTGTTCCGTTATAGCGCATACTGCGGCGTACCGTGAGATATTGTTCCTCAAGGTTAATATCCTGCCAAGTCAAGCCGCATACTTCCCCGATACGAAGCCCCGTGTAGTACGCTATCTGCACAGGCAGCAAAGCGGGATTATCTTTTGCCTTGAGAAATTCCTCCAGCTTTTGGAACTGTTCATGGGTGATAGTAGGAATACTGGCGGTATCTTCCTTGCTGTCCGAGAAAATATCCGTTTCCTGCTTCCTGCCCCTTAGCTTCACATACTGCATAGGGTTAAAAGTAATCAGTTTTTTCGGGAATACCGCAAAGCGGAAGGAATTTTGCAGCACCGCCGAGAACAGGAGCATATACCCTTTGCTCATGGGCTTTGAAGTTGTCCCGTCCGGGTTTGTCCCACCGTAGCTCAGAAAATCAATAAATGCCTGCAAATGGTCGGCGGTCACGGTTTTCAGCTTGCGTTTGCCAATGGGATATTGCTTGATACGGTTGACCGTTCCCTGATAGGACATGACCGTCCCGTTGCTTAAGTTGCCGGGTTTCAGTTCTTCCTCTACCCACATATCCAGCATATCGCCTACCGTGATGTTTTCCGCTTTCCCGACAAACTGCTTTTCCTCGTAGTCCGCTATCGCTTTGCGGAGCATGGCTTCTGTTTCTGCCTTGCTCTCTGTGCCTGCAAACTCTTTCTGCACTTTTCTGCCGCTTTCATCTTCAATGTAAAAGCGTCCGTACCACTTTTTGCCTTTCTTTCTTACAGAACCTTTTGCCATAGATAAAAAACTCCTTTCTATCCGTGGCAATCGGGACTGTGACATATGGTGTGCGTAAAGTAATTGTGTCACTTCTGCCAGTGGAAGTCAACTGGCGTCTTTACTTGTCAAGGTGCCACGGAATTTTCTTTTTCGGAAAGCCTTTCTTCGGCTTCCTCCACTATCCCGAAAAGTGCGCCCATCGACATTCTTGTGCGCCCCTCATCGTGGATATGTAAAATCCCGTCTAAAAACCGTTTCATATCCTCAATCGGTACTTCCATCTTCTTGCGGTATACCTGTTCCATGATTGCCCCGGACTCTATGGCGTACCGCCCAAGAGACTCTTTCAGCCCTTTGTCCTCCGCCACACGGTCAACTTCCTCCATAGCGTCAGCAAAGTAGTAGGTCATAACCGTATACAGGTCAACCATCTTGCCGAGAAATGTCGTGAGAAGCTGCTGGTGCGGCTCGCCCTTTACCGTATGGGAAACTGTGTCCAGATACTTCTTGATGTGTTCATCAATATCCCGCTGGCAGAGAGTATAGGTGTCATATTCCTTATCATCGGAAAGACCTGTCAGCCATTCGGGAGTTGTGAGCAACGCTTCCGCAAGACCGTTAATAACCATTGTGCGCTTCGGATCAACTCCGTCCGCTTCGTACCGCTGAATGGTGGATTTGTTCACGCCCACACGCCTGCCGAGTTCCGGCATGGTAATGTTTAACTCTGTGCGGCGTTCCTTAATCCGCCCACCGACCTGTTTTGCGGTGAATGTGGTTTCTTTTTTCAAGGTGTTCACCTCCTGACTAGTATCAGTATAACACGCCGATACTTATTTTGCAACCTTTATCTCGGTAAAAGTTGTAAATAAACTATGAATAGTTGCAAAATAGGTTGACAAGAGATGGCAGAATAAGTATAATGATAAAACAGTAGTTGCAAAATGAGTATTTTAAAAAGGAGGTTGATAGAATGAGCGCAGTCAAAATGGGACTTACCATAGAGGAAGCCGCAGAATGTACGGGTATCGGCAGGAATACCATGCGGAAGCTGGTGGAATGGGGAAAGCTGCCCGTCCTCAAAGTGGGGCGCAAGACCATTATCCGCAGGGACACGCTGGAACGGTTTCTGACGGTCAATCAGGGAAGAAATCTTCTGAAGCCCGACGATGTCCGCAGAGTGGAATGACCATCCATTCTCTTTTCGGAAAGTAACCCTAAGCCCTCGGCGTTTGAGAGCGAAATACACCCCTCGCACAAATCTTCGATTTGTACTCTGGGTATTTCGCCCTTGCAGGGGGCTTCCGTATCAACCGCCTGCGGCGTCTGATACGGGGCTGTCACCGCTGCCGCAGCGACAGCCGCAACCGTAAACGGTTGCAAAAAAGGACGCACCTTGACAACAGAAAACGGAGATGATGTATGCCGAGACACAGTTTTATCCAGATGTCAAAGCTGCCCAATGTCAAAGGGCGAATATCATATATTACAAGCCATGCAAGGCAGGAAAATCTCTATGCCACCTACCGCACCGCTGATAGTCAATTTTGGAGTAACCTTGCAAGAGAAAGCCAGCAGGAGTTTCAGCGCAGCGGCACAGAGGGCAAATGTATCGAAGCAAGGGAACTGATTATCGCCTTGCCCGAGGTCTATACGCAATACGAGCCGCAGCAGGTACTCACGGACTTTACAGAGGAGTTCCGCAGGCGGTACGGTGTGGAGTGCGTGTCCGCCCTCCACCATAACAAGCGCAAGACAAACTATCATATCCATCTGATTTTCAGCGAGAGGCGGCTGCTCCCCGAACCTGATGTGAAGATTGCTTCCCGCAGCGTGTTCTTTGACGAAACTGGAAAGCGTGTCCGCACCAAAAAGGAAATTACGGGGGAGGACGGGCAGATACGGAAAGGCTGTACCGTCATCAAAAAAGGCGAGGTATACGAAAGCCATCTGTTTACTACCAAAGATACACGCTTTAAGGGAGAGCCTTTTCTCCGAGAGATAAAAGAAGTGTATACGGAACTTATCAACCGCCATATCTCTGATCCTGAGCAGCACTTAAAGGTGTTTGATAAAAACAGCGTCTATCTGCCGACCAAGAAAATCGGCAAGAACAATCCCAAAGCGGACGAAATCAAAGCCGACAATGCCGCAAGACAGGAATGGAACAGGACAGCGGATATGGCGTTATTATCGGGTATCTCCGAAGCGAAGATTTTAGAGGTCAAGCGGACAGAGATACACGAAAAGGCGAGCCAGTCTATCAAAAGCAAGGGCTGGCTTCCGGGTCTGTTCCGCAGTATCGTAAACAAGGCAAAAGACTTCCTGCAAAACCTAATCCGTGAACACGCTATGCCGCCTAAGCCTGTCCTTGAAATAGATATGGCAGAGTTCCGCACCATGCAAAAGCTGATGATAAAGGCGCAGGATAAGGCGAAAGAAATCCGGCATTTGCAGGATACGGTACTTCCGAAACTGAAACAGCAACTTGCCGATACAAAAGGGATTTTCAAGGGTAAGGAGCGCAAGGCGCTCACAGAGCAGATACAGCGGACAGAAAAGAAAATCGCTGAAAAGCTGGATAAACTGCCCGATGTTCTGAAAGAGGACGGTTATCCCGATGTGCAGGCGTTCATGGCAACCTACCGCAAGGCGGAGGCTGTCGTGGAGCAGTACAATCGTGACCTTGCCGCATGGGAGCGGCAGGTCAGGGAAAAACAGAAACCCGCCCAAAAAGAGCAGGCAAAGCCGCCTGAACGGGAGAGCCTATTGAAACGCCTGCGCCAGCTTCAGGCGGAGGGCAAGCAGAGAAACCAGCCGAGACAGAGAAAGAAATCCTTTGACAGAGACAGCCGATAGGCACAAAAAACCGCCGCTATGGTATTACCCATGCGGCGGCATACATAAAAATCTTATTTGTGTTCTGCAAGTGTGACTTTCATATCCTGAGCATTGATGATTGTTTCCTTTTTGCACTTCGGACAGTAGAGGGGGAAGTTTCTTAATTCTGTATCTTCCCGTATCATTGTACGAGTTTTATTGCCGCAGATAGGGCATAATATCCATTCTGTAGCTTTCATGTTACTTTTCTAATTTCAAGTCTTTTATTTTTTGAGATATTCTCTCAATGACCTGTATAAAACATTCATCACTTTTGCCCGTCGGATCGGGAAGTCCCCAATTATCATCAAACGCTCTACCGATATAGGGACAACCGACATCACACCCCATTGAAATCGCAATATCGGGCGTAGGGATTTTATCAATCGTCTTGCTATACTGGCTTTGCTCCATATCTATCCCATAAAGCTGTTTCATAAGCCGCACAGCGTCCTGGTTGATTTGTGATTTTGTTTCTGTTCCGGCAGAATAGAAATCAAACTTATCTCCCGCCAAATGTTTTCCAAGTGCTTCTGCAATCTGACTGCGGCAGGAGTTATGCACACAAATAAAGGCTACCTTTTTCTTATCCATCGTTAAAACCCCAGCTTGTGCAGCAGAGCAACCACATCAGCAGTTTTCAAAACCTTACCCATAGCAACAACCTTTTCGTTGACAACAAGGGCAGGCATACTCATAACACCGTATTCCATTACTTTCTGCATATCGGTAATGTATTCGACCTCTACGGAAAGTCCCATATCCTTTACCGCCTGCTTTGTGTATTCAAATTGTTCGTGACAGGATTTACAACCTGCCCCTAACACTTTGATACAGCAGATTTCTCCCTCTTTCAAATCAGGACAGCAATCGTTTGTAATGCTTTCTGCTTCGCTGGCAGTACAGCCGCAGCTACAAGCGCAAGCAGGTGTTTTCTTTTCTTCTTCCTTTTTCTTTCCAAAGTTAAATAATGCCATAATAATAACCTCCTAAAATTAAACAATTAAATATTGTATTGCGTTGAAAAGATAGCCTACAATAATAATACCAGCAGCACATATTCCAATGAAAATACCAAGCAGTTTCGGCTTAACTGCCTTGCGAAGCATAATCATTGAAGGGAGCGAGAGCGTTGTAACGCCCATCATAAAGGAAAGAACAACGCCGAGCAAAGCACCTTTTGCAAGCAGGGCTTCTGCAATCGGGATTGTACCGAAAATATCCGCATACATCGGAATACCGACTATCGTAGCAAGAATTACGCCAAACGGATTATTTTCTCCAAGTGCTTTGACAATAAATTCTTCGGGAATCCAGTTGTGAATGAAAGCGCCAATGCCTACGCCGATCAGAACATAAGGAGCAACCTTTTTAGCGGTTTCAACAACCTGTTCCCACGCAAATTTCATACGGTCTTTGAAATGCAGTTCCTCCTGCGGAACATCAATCGAGTGACCGTTTCGGATATATTCTTCCACTTGATTATCGAGGTGCAACTTTTCAATTAGCGTTCCGCCAGCCACAGCGATTACCAAACCGAATATTACATATAAAACAGCAACTTTCCAGCCGAAAATACTCATCAGTAAGACAAGGCTTCCAAGGTCAACCATCGGCGAAGAAATCAAAAAGGAGAATGTAACGCCAAGCGGCAAGCCTGCGCTTGTAAACCCGATAAACAACGGAATAGAGGAACAGGAGCAAAACGGTGTCACCGTACCGAGCAGGGCGGCGATGATATTCGCCCATATTCCGTGGAATCTGCCGAGTATCTTTTTAGCTCTTTCAGGCGGGAAATAACTTTGAATATACGAGATAATCAAAATCAACACGCCGAGCAGTACCATAATTTTTACAGTATCATAGATGAAAAACTGAATACTTCCTCCTATTTTGCCCGTGGTATCTAAACCGCAAGTGTTCAAAAATGTTTCAATGAGGCGATTCAGCCAGTTCATACCGAGGACTTCATTTTGAAAAAAGTCCCAAATTGTTTTTAGTGTCTCCATAAAAAGCCCCTTTCATATAGTTATATTGAAATATGTCTATTTATTGTCCCGAATATAAGCCGTGCGAAAAAGCAATCCATAAACTTCCTCACTTTTCACAGCACGACTCGTTTTCGCTTTTAACATCAAGTGTTGTCAACTGCCGCAAACATTCTTTTGCCTGCTCCACACCTTTTTCTGAAATAGAATAGTGCGTCCATTTTCCCTCTTTGCGCCCGACAACTATTTCAGCGTCACAAAGAATTTTCATATGGTGGGAAAGCGTAGGCTGCGTGACATTGATTTCTTCCAGCAGCTTGCAGGCGCATTTTTCACCTGAACGCAGCAGTTTTATAATCCTAATGCGGTTTTCATCACAAAACGCTTTGAAAATTGACGCAATTCTTTTTTCATCCATCTCTCTCAATCACCTCCCATAGATAAATGTCTATGTGTTATTATATGCAACACATAGAAAAATGTCAATATATTTTTTGATTTAAGTGAAACAGCGGTAGGAAAACTAAATCCTACCGCTGTCTTCTTATGCAAAGATGATTTCTTTTTCCACAATCTCCTTTGCACACACCCGTATGTTATTCATTCTCTGTGTCCATTCCAAAGCGTTTTCCACTTTTAACTGCTCTGTGATACCCTGTGCCTGTTTCATCTGCTCTGTGAGCCTTTCCATGCGCTCCTGTGCTTGTTTATCTATATCGGCAAGGTAAGTGTTCAGCCTGCCGCTTGTAAGCAGCGTTGTATATGTATTTCTGTGGTATTCTTTCAGATACCGCAAGTGCCGCTGTCCCCACAAACCGATAGGCTGTTCTTTTTCGGCTGGTAAGATAAGACAAGGAATATAATAATCTCCTTGCAGATCATACCACAGACCATTTTTATCATCGTAAATATACTTGTCCATTGAAAAATCCTCCGTTATAATATATTCGCACATACATCACAGTTCTCCGATTGCCACACTTTGTTATATCTTGTTATGAGATTTTCTTGCCCTTGTATTTGCCCTTATGAGCAATGAGGGAAAGAGTAAACTTGTGTGTAACCGTATAAAGAGATAAGGCAGACACATTGCGATAAATCCTTTATTTTCAAGGCTTTTGGAGGATTTTATTAAAACACTGTAACCTCTGTTGAGAGGTCATAATTTACTGATATTCAAATTCGGTATTAACCGACTTCCCCAGCTGGGGATGTGGTGTAGTTGGCAGACCTTCAGTGCGCCTTTCGGGCGCAAGCAGGTAATAGCCCCTTATAGGGGCAGAGCAAGCCACCGGCTAAGCCGGTGGTCCTGACTCGTTTTTGGTTCCTTACCGGGGCCTTTTAATTGTCTGACTTGATGATTATCAAGATAAAATAGTCTTAAAAAAGGAATAATCCTTGGAAATCTCCAGAGTCTAATAAAGGGGAAAATGCAAAGTCAAAAGCAGATGTACGGGACATAATTTCCTGTATGGCTGGTTTGCCTGTGTAGTAACGGAGGCAATAGCAACAGCTAACAGACAGATATGTGCAATGGTGTTAAGATTTGTAACAGATAATTGATTCCATACCCACATACGTTCCTGCCGGTGTTTTAAAAGTGGGAATTGTTGCGTTCGTATTCTGTCCTAAAGAAATAGGTGCTTTTGTAATATTGGCTGTTCTGATTAAAAATGCTTTTCGCATCATAGCCTTTATCAGCGGGGCAGGTACATTCCGTAATGAGAATCCCTGAAATACGGTCCAAGAGGACATGGTTTTTGTACCCACAATAGAATTCTTATTTTTTCTCATCAACAGGATCAAAAATATAAAACTTAGTAACAGGCTGAGAAGTAAAAAGACAATTGTCTTGCAAAATTTTTTGACGATAGATAACGAACAGCCCCTTTCGGCGAATCGATTCTTGACAAATTAATGATACCATTTGGAGCTGATTGTTTCTATAAATTTAGAATGATGAAGAGGTTTGCCATGCCTCGTAAACCCGCATAAATATTGGATGTGTGGAGTTTGCTCATGGCTAATAAACTATTTTAGGAGGATGTTATGAGTAGAGAAAAAAGCATGGTTTTGGAGGAAATACTAAATCAATTTAAAGCTTACCTGTTAGAGAGGGAAAATTCTCCTGCAACGATACAGAAATATCTGACAGATATACGGACTTTTTTTTCGTTTTGCAATGGATTTCCAGAATTAAATAAAGAGATATTGTTGGACTATAAGCAGTGGTTGATTGAAAACTATGCAATTAGCAGTGCGAATTCTATGATAGCGGCATTAAACCAGTATCTTGAGTCAATTGAATGCGGAAAGTGGAAACTGAAGCGATTTAAAATACAAAGACAGATGTTTCGGGACAAAAACAGGAATCTGAATAAGAATGAATATGAGAGACTAAAAAGAGCAGCTCGAGAATCAGGTCAGGGGCAGTTGGCTTTGATTATAGAAACAATCTGCAGTACTGGAATCAGGGTTAGCGAACTCGCTTATTTTCAGGCTAAATTTATTAAAGCTGGAAGAATTCAGATAAAGAGCAAAGGGAAAATAAGAACTATCTTAATCCCGAGACAGCTTCAGATAAAGCTACTATATTATATGAAAAAAAAATCATATTGTAGCAGGACCGGTTTTCGTCACAAGAGATGGAAATTGCCATAACAGGAGTAATATCTGGAGAAAAATGAAAAAATTATCCATTATGGCAAAAGTAGATAAGGATAAAATATTTCCGCATAATCTGCGGCATTTATTTGCCCGTATCTTCTATATAAAAACAAGGGATATTGCAGGATTGGCTGATATACTGGGGCACAGTGATATGAATACAACAAGAATTTATACGAAAAATGACTCGGAATATTACCAAAAGCAGATAGAAACTCTCAATTTAGTCAGTATAAGTATATAAACATAAGAATAGTTATGTTGCTTTGCTGCCTGAAGTTTTTCAAATGAGCAGATAAGTCACGTGAAAGTCTTATAATACAGAGTCTGTAAAATATGAAAAGACATACAGAAAATAAGCATTGTAAAATTGCAATGCTCATTTCCCGTATCTTTAATTAATTATGTAAGAATTATTTCAAAATCTTTTTATTCATTTTGTTGTATTTAGTCGAAATAAATGAAAAAAAAGGTCGTATCTTGACTTTAAAATACGTGTGTGCTAGTATCAATTAGGTACACATATTTAACATCAATAATAAAGCAACATAACTATTCTTATGTGGTGAAAAATCCGATTGGAATAGGGGAGTGGATGAAATGAATTTGAATACGGATCTTAATATATCGAATCTTCTGAAAAAGATAGCAAAAGAATGGAAATATATTATACTGGCTATTTTTTTTGGAGGTTTTATCGGGTTTGGGATAGCAAATTATTTAATTGTTCCCAAATATACATCACGAATTTCGTTATATGTCAATAATACGCAATCAGGCGAATACTCAGAATCAGTAGATATATCAGATATTAATGCATCCCGGAGTTTAGTAAATACATATATGGCTTTTTTGAAAAGCGATTATATTCTGGATCAGATTTTACAGGAGATAGATGTGGAAGGGTATTCGACAGAAGCTCTTTCTTCGTGCATTACCTGTGAGGATATTGAGAATACAGAAATGTTCAATGTGTTTGTAGAAACTGAAGATGCGCAGCTTTCTGCCCAAATTGGAAATTACATTGCGGAAATAGCACCGAAAGAGATAACTCGTGTTTTCAATACCGGAGCTGTAGAAGTTATTGATTATGCAAAAATGTCCCAGTATCCGAGTTCCCCGGAAAAACCTGTTTATATGATAGGCGGAGCAATAATCGGCGCATTTGTCTCTTGTTCCGTCATTTTTCTTGAAATGCTCCTGAACCAGAAGGTGAAAAGCCCTGAAGATTTTGAAGAACATTATTCTATTCCATTGCTTGGAATATTACCAGATCGAACAAAAGGTAAAAGAAGGTAAATATGATGAAAAGAAAAAGAGTTAAACGCCAGATTATGCATCCGGTGGATGAAAAACAGGAATTTGAGATGACAGAAGCTCTGAAAGCATTGCGGACAAATATTATGTTCAGTATGAATCAGCGAGAACATAAAAGAATTATATATACCAGTGCAGTTCCAATGGAGGGAAAGACATCCACATCAGTGAACTTTTCTGTTATTTTGGCGCAGACCGGGGCAAAAGTGGTACTTATTGACGCTGATATGAGAAAGCCAAGCGTGCATAAGATTCTTGGGATAGGAAAACCGGAGAGAGGCCTTTCAAATGTGTTAAGTGACGGTAAGCTTGAGAATGCATTGATACAGTCCGGTTATGAAAACCTGTCTGTGATGCTGGCAGGACCTCAACCTCCTAATCCGGCAGAATTATTAGGTGGAAAATATATAGAAGTCCTTTTTTCATATCTGGAAAAAAGGTTTGATTATATCGTTATTGATACCCCGCCGGTCAACATTATAACTGACGCGCTGGTATTGGCGGAACACAATTGCAGTTTTGTATTGGTGGCGCATGAAAATTTTTCAGATCACAGAGAAGTAAGGAGGGCGTTAAAATCGATAGAATTAGTCAATGGAGACTTAATAGGTGCAGTGCTAGTAAATAGTAATCATGCCATCAGCTCGAACAGGAAAGGTGGAGATGGATATTATTATGGGTACAAGAGAAAAAAAACCGGCAGGAAAGAAAAAGCTTGTTGACTTTCATTGTCATATACTACCTGAAATGGACGATGGTGCAAAGAGCCCGATCGAATCCGTGCAGATGTTGGAAATATTATATCGGCAAAATGTAACCGGGTGCATATTAACACCACATTTTTATCTGGAGGAAAATTCCGTAGAACAATTTCTGAAAAGAAGAGAAAAATCATACGCAAAACTTAACAGTTATATAGGAAACCGACAGGATTTGCCCGAAATGGTCGAGGGTGCAGAAGTATATTTCTGTCACAGGCTTTATCAGGTGTCTCAGATAGAAAAGCTAAAAATAGGGGCAAGTAATTATATTCTGATAGAACTTCCGTATTATACAAAGATTAAAAGAGCGATAATTGACGAAATAAAACTGTTTCAGGATTATACGGGATTATCAGTGATTTTGGCACACATTGAAAGATACCTTAATAATATGACAATAAGTGCATTGTACTGTTTGCGGGATTCGGACATTGTGCTTCAAATGAATACAGGCTCTGTATTAAATGAAGCTTGCGGAAGAAAAATGAGCAGAATATACCAAAGTGATTCCTTAATTGTAGTAGGCAGCGATTGTCATAATCTGCATGAAAGATCTCCTGATCGTTTTCAGGAAGCTGTGAATTGTTTGCAGAAAAGAAGAGCGCATGGGAAAAAAAGCAGTTATGAATATGAGATAAGCAAAATGTATGAGGAAATGAGAAGAAATGAATAGTATGTATGAGAAAGTAAAAAGAGTGATGGATGTTTGCCTGTCTTTTGTCTGCCTGGTGGCTTTTACTCCCGGGTTTATTGTAATAGCTGCGATTATATGTATGGAAACACCGGGCAGTCCTATTTATGTACAAAAAAGAGTCGGACTGAACGGAAAAACTTTTTATATGTATAAATTCAGGAGTATGTATGTTAATGCAGAAAGGGAATTAGAGAATTTACTGGATCAAAATGAGATGGGCGAAGGTCCTATATTTAAGATGAAGAATGACCCAAGAGTGACCAAAGTCGGCAAGGTACTCAGACGGACAAGCATTGATGAACTGCCGCAGCTGGTTAACATTTTGAAGGGAGATATGAGTTTTGTAGGACCAAGACCTCCGCTTCCGAATGAGGTGGACAAATATACGCCTTTTGAACAGCAGAGACTTACTGTGCGGCCGGGGCTGACTTGCTATTGGCAGTGTAGTGGGAGAAATAAGATTGGGTTTCAAAAATGGGTCGAACTGGATATCAAGTACATAAAAGAACGATGTTTATTGACGGATTTTAAGATTATCCTTAAAACATTTGTCGCCGTACTTACTATGGATGGTGCAGAATAAATGAAAATTGCAATGATAGGACATAAACGTATTCCTTCGCGAAGCGGCGGGGTTGAGGTTGTTGTTGAAAATCTTGCACTAAGGATGGCAGAAGCCGGACATGAAGTGATTGCTTTTAACCGGAAAACCCGGGGAGATAGTGCAAGATGTAATAAATATAAAGGTATAACAATTGTGGAAATACCGACCAGTTCAAAAAAGTCTTTGAATGCTCTGATATATTCTGTATTTGCTACAGTGAAGGCCCTCTTCGGTAAATTTGATGTCATTCATTTTCATGCAGAAGGCCCGGGAGTTATGGTGTGGCTTCCTAAGATATTTCGAATTCCAACTGTCATTACGATTCATGGGTTGGATTGGAAAAGGGCAAAGTGGGGAGGAATAGCGTCTGCCTATCTTAAACTTGGAGAAAAGTTAGCTGTAAAATATGCGGACGAGATTATTGTTTTGTCGCATGAAATGCAAAATTATTTTTGGAAAATGTATCGAAGAAAGACAACATATTTGTCTAACGGGATTACCTGTCCGGGTGACAGGGAGGGGGAAGATGAAATCAATGAAAAATACGGAATAAAAAAGGAAGAGTATATTTTATTCCTGGCCCGGATTGTTCCGGAAAAATGCGTGCATCATCTGATAGAAGCGTACAAGAAAATAAGTACTGAAAAGAAATTGGTGATTTCGGGCGGGAGCAGTCATAGTCAGACGTATTTTGACAGTGTGAGGAAGCTGGCCAAGGATGATGAACGTATTATTTTTACGGGGTTTGTCGAAGGCAAAACTCTAAAAGAGCTGTATGAAAATGCTTATATATATGTTTTACCCAGTGAAGTGGAAGGAATGTCCGTGAGTCTGTTGGAGGCTATGTCTTATGGAAGATGCTGCTTAGTCAGCAATATTCCGGAAAACCTTGAAGTGATCGGAAATTCCGGTTACAGCTTTTCATGTGGTAATTCTGAGGATTTGCAGGAAAAGTTAGAGTATTTGCTGAGAATGCCTCAGGAAGTAAAAAAAATAGGGGAAAAGGCAAAACAACTTGTGTCAGAGCAATATAGCTGGAACCGAGTTGTGGAACAAACTCTAGAGTTATATAGTTCAGCCTGTGAAAAGAAGAAATGAAAGTGTTAATGGTTAATAAGTTTCTCAGGCCGCAGGGAGGGTCAGAGACATATGCGCTTTCTTTGGGGAAAGTTCTTGAGAAAGCAGGGAACAGAGTTGAATATTTCGGAATGGAAGAGGAGAAAAGGATTGTTGGGAACTGTGCAGAGAGTTATACATCCAATATGGATTTTCATGCCGTTGGAGCGAGGAAGTTCCTGTATCCTTTTAAAATCATTTATTCTTTTGAGGCCAGGGCAAAAATCAGAAAAGTATTGGAAAAATTACAACCGGATGTAGTACATCTGAATAATTTTAATTTTCAACTTACGCCTTCGATTATATATGAAGTGCATAAATTTTCAAAAGAAAAAAACAAGAGGATAAAAATAGTATATACTGCACACGATTACCAGTTGGTTTGTCCGAATCATATGCTGAGAAATGGGAAAGGAAAAAACTGTGAAAAGTGCATATCAGGAAACTATTGGAACTGTATAAAATATTCATGTATTCATGGTTCGAAAGTCAGAAGTATGTTGGGAGCGCTGGAAGGATATGTTTATAAACTGTTTAACCCGTACCGATATATTCAGACTATAATCTGCCCCAGCTTTTTTATGGAGAAGAAACTTTTAAAAGACAAAAGATTTACCGGTAAAACGAAAGTCCTGCATAATTTTTTGGATTATGCTGCTCTACATGATGTGGAGAAAGAGCCGTATGTTTTATATTTTGGAAGATACTCGGAAGAGAAGGGAATCAGAAATCTTTTGCAGGTATGTAAAAATAATCCCGGTATCAATTTCCGTTTCGCGGGGGCAGGGCCTTTGGAAGAAGAGATAAATAGTATACCGAATATAAAAAATATGGGATTTCAGACAAAAGAACGCCTGGCTGAACTGATAGAAAAAGCGGTATTTACAGTATTTCCGTCAGAATGGTTCGAAAACTGCCCTTATTCTGTTATGGAATCCATAGCACTTGGAACACCGGTCCTGGCTGCTAATGTGGGAGGAACGCCGGAACTGATAGAAGATGGAAAGACCGGAGAGCTTTTTGAGGGAAGTAATCTGCCTGAACTCGATAAAAAACTCCGTGATATGTGGAAATACAGAGGGCGATGTATGAAATACTCAAATTTTTGTAAAGAAAAAAAGTTTAAAACATCTGAACTGTATGTAGAAGAACTGTTGAAAATATATGAGGAATAAAAAATGAAAAGAGAACTTTATGGAACTGTGATAGTTACCTACCGTTGCAATGCTCATTGCAATATGTGTGATTGCTTTAAAGATCCTACGAAACCGGAAGAAGAGATTACTCTTGATGAGATCAGAAAACTTCCGGAGATGGCGTTTACGAATATTACAGGAGGGGAGCCGTTTATTCGGAAAGATATAGAAGAAATCGTAGAGATTTTGTTAAAGAAAACAAACAGGATAGTAATATCTACAAATGGATATTTTTCAGACAGAATACTGAAATTATGTAAAAGATTTCCGCAGGTAGGCATCCGGATCAGCATTGAGGGGCTGGAAGCTACAAATAATATGATAAGAGGTATTCCGGATGGTTTTAACAGAGGGTACGATACTTTACAGAAGCTGGTTGAAATGGGGCATCCCGATGTCGGATTTGGAATGACAGTGCAGGATGCTAACTGTGAAGATCTGGTGCCTTTATATCATTTGGCAAATGATCTTAATATGGAATTTGCGACAGCTACATTACACAATTCTTTCTATTTCAGAAAAACAGACAATAAAATTTTAAATCCAGAAAAAGTATCGTTATGTTTTGAAAAACTGATCAATGAACTGTTAGAAAGTTCGTCGCCTAAAAAGTGGTTCAGAGCATATTTTAATTATGGTCTGATCAATTATATATATGGAAATAAAAGACTTCTTCCATGTGATATGGCAAAACAGGCTTTTTTCGTAGATCCGTGGGGCGATGTTATACCGTGTAATGGTATGGTGAAAAAGGCGGTAATGGGAAGTATCAGGACTCAGGAATGGAACGAAATCTGGGATTCTGAACAGGCTGAAAATGTTCGCAGATGCGTGAAGAAGTGTACAAGAAATTGCTGGATGATAGGAAGTGTGTCACCGGCTATGCATAAATACATATGGATTCCGGCCTGGTGGGTATTAAAACATAAGTTCAGACCTGGGAAAAAATATGTATTTAGAGAAAGTGATTTTAGAAATGGTTGAAAAAGCCGCTTTTTCTTTTTTTGTTTTATTGATCTGGCAAAATGCTTTGCAGATCAGAATTTCCTGGGTACAGTATCTGGATGAGCTTTTGGCAATTGCGTTTCTGGGAATCTATACGGTCAAAGTAATAAGAACCAGAAAAATTCAATTGGGATCAGTTCTGATACTTGCAGATTTGCTGTTGATTCTGGCTGTAGGACTGGCAGGAAACAAATTGAACAGTTCGCAGGCAGCGGGAGCTGTTGTACAGGATATTTTTCTGTGCTTAAAGTTTGCGCTGATGTATGTGACTGCTGCGAATATTTTTGATGTGCTCGACAAAGAAAAAATGCGTGCCTGGGGAACCCGGGCTGTAGAAATATTCACCGTATTTTTAGGAATAATCGCAATTCTGGATATGGTATTCCATATTTTCCCTACTCCGGATTTCAGATATGGATTTTACAGCCGTATGTTGTTTTTTTCCCATCCTACATACTATTCGGCCTGCCTGATTCAGTTGTGTATTGTTTATATAATCTGTTCAAAAGAATTAAATAGACGTGCAATGCTGATTTTAGGAGTTTTGTCTTTTTTGACTTTGACAACACTTAGATCGAAAGCAATCGCGGCAATCGTGGTCATGTGGCTCGTTATCTTTTTTATAAAAAAGAAGATAAGGATTAGAATTTACTTCCTGGTACTTGCCGGCATTCTGAGCTTTTGGCTGGCCAGAGATCAGATTTATTTTTATTTTTTGGAAAATGATCAATATGCAAGGTCGGTTCTTTTGACGACAGGATTTGAGATTGCCAACACTTACTTTCCGTTAGGAACCGGTTTTGGTACATATGCTACGTATGCATCGGGTGTATATTATTCCGACGTATACAGGAAGTTTCATCTTGAGCAGATATATGGACTGGGTGAGGACAACTTATTGTTTGTATCGGACAGTTTTTGGCCTGCGGTCTTAGGTCAGTTCGGATACCTTGGAACGATACTGTATGTGATCCTGATTGTTTTGATCTTTGCATATTGTATGGGAAAAGCTAAGGATATTAAAGGGAGAAGCGTAGTGTATTTTTGTGCTGCATATCTTCTGATTTTGAGCATTGCAGAATCAAGTTTTTTTAATCCTATGGCAGCAGGGATTTTTTATATTTTAGCTGCTTTTATCTAGAACAAAGCGGGAGATAGGAAGATGATCAGTGTAATAGTACCGGTTTATAACGAAGAAAAATATTTAAAACAATGTGTGGACAGTCTGTTGGCCCAGTCATATAGAGATTTGGAGATTATTATAATTGACGATGGATCTACTGACGGCAGTTCGGAGATATGCGATGAATATGAAAAAAGAGATTCACGCGTGAGAGTGTTCCACAAGGAAAATCAGGGACTTGCAGCAGCTGTAAAAGATGGTGTGAAAGCAGCAAGGGGAAAATATATCGGATTTGTAGATAGCGACGATTGGGTAGAACATGATATGTACGAGGTATTGTACAGCACTGCTGAAGCACATCAGGCGGATATAGTTCAGTGCAGGATTTGCTTCGGCGATAATAGGCCTGAAGATCGGCTGGAATACAGCGTTTTCTATAAAAAAGATATTCCTGCAGTGGCAAATGCAATACTGGCATTTTTCCAATCGGATACCCCGTCGTTTATTCCGTTACGGGGATGTAAGCTGTTTAGAGCTCAGCTGGTAAAAGATAATCTCGAACTCTATCATGACAGAATATGTTATGGGGAGGATATAAATTTTTTCTTTATGGCTTTGCTCAGCGCCAGAATAGTGGTGGCTCTCCCGCAGACTTATCTGTATCACTATAGAAAAAACTATAATTCGATTACAAATAATTATAAAAAAGGCATCAAGAAAAATAATGATCTTTTAATAAGATGTCTGGAAAAGATATTCAGCCTGACTGACTGGAACAAAGATCAGCTGGAAACATATGAGATATATCTGAGATATCAGGAAATGAAAAATACATTGTGCTGTCCTTATGGAATGAGGCATGCATACCGGGAACTGAAATGTGAAGAAAAGGAATTGTTGAAAATTAGTACAGACTGGAGTAAAAAGCTGAATTTATATTATGAGAGCGCCGGTGGAAAAGTAGGGATGTATTTGCTCAGAAAAAGATATTATAGGATTGCAGTTTTGTTATACAGGATAAAGCAATGGGGAAGGAAAACGTGCAGATGAAAAAGATAGCAGTAATTATTCCAAGTTTTGCAGTGGGAGGCGCTGAAGCGATGGTGGTACAGCTGCTCGGCCATATTGACCCCAAAAGATTTGAAATTCTTGTGATCGTGCTGTATGACCGGGTACCTACTCATATACAGGACGCAGCAGATAAGATTCAATGGGAAGTGGTGTATCTGAAAAAGGGAAAAGAACAGAAGCTGACAGGATTTTATCGTATGTACAGATGCCTCTCCCGGTTCCATCCTGATATTATTCATACGCACCTGTCTTTTATTTATACAGTGCCCTGGGTTATGAGCCATAAAGTTATCCTAATACATACGGTACACTGCAGCCCCTTTGAAGATCGATATAAAAAAGTACTTGCCCTTTTAGCAAGAAGTAGAAAACTGGTTCAGATTGCTATTTCTCAGAAAATCGATGAAGAGCTGAAAGCGCTTTACAGTACAGACAACATTGAAATGATCCCTAATCCGGTAAATGTAAGAAGATTTTCTGTGACAGACAGATCATATGAAAAGGATGAACTTACATTTGTCTGTGTGGGAAGGCTGGAAGCGGTAAAAAACCACAGATTTTTACTGGACGGATTCCGGAAACTTACTGAAAAGTATCCCTGCCAGAAGCTTCAGATTGTGGGGGATGGAAGTTACAGATCGAAACTTGAAAAATATGTGAAACAGAGCAACTTGGAAGAACAGGTCACTTTTACAGGAGCTGTGAGTAATGTAGAGGATATCTATGAAAATGCGGATGTATTTGTGCTTGTTTCACGTTCGGAAGGTCTGCCTATGTCGGTCCTGGAAGCTATGGCATCAGGGCTTCCGGTGATTACTACTGATGTAGGAGGGCTTCCGGACGTGGTAAAAGGAAACGGGATTCTGGTCTCTGTAGATGAGGTTCAGTCACTTACAGATGCAATGGAATATATGATTCTGCACAAACATGAGAGAAAAGTAATGGGAAGAGCAGGAAAATACATGGCAGAAAAGTATGACATAGATAAAATTGCTGCTCAGTATGAAGAATTGTTTATGAAATATGCAAAATAGAGGAGAAAAAAGTGGAAGCATTAATAAGTGTAGTTGTGCCGGTTTACAATGTGAAAGACTATGTTGAGAAGTGCTTATCCTGTATTCTGAATCAGACATACTCTAATCTGGAAATTTTGATATTTGATGATGGATCAACAGACGGAAGCCTGGAAATATGTCGCCATATAGCTGAGAAAAACAAACGTGTTCATTTAAAAGAATTGAAACACAAAGGTGTCAGTTATGTGAGAAATCTTGGTGTGGCTGAAGCCAGAGGTGATTATCTTGTTTTTATAGACAGCGACGATTTTGTTGATTTGAATTATGTTGAGGAACTGTACAGAGCTGCCGTTACGACAGGAGCATCAATTGCTGTATGCAGCTGCTGCAGGATCAAAGTGGATGAGAAACCGCCGAAGCGCAAAGCATTTCCTATTATTGAAATCCTGAATAGAGAGCAGGCTATGAAGGAACTGGTAAAAGATCAGAAGATACTTTCTACGGTTTGTATGAAGATTTTTGAGCGGGAAGTGTATAAGCAGTTACAGTTCCCTGAAGGAAGAGTATATGAGGATCTGTCAGTAATGTATTCCATTATAGATCAGGCGGACAAGATCACTTATACAGAATATACAAGATATTATTATGTGTTCCGCAGAGACAGCATATGCAACAATGTTTATAACGAGAATAGTATGGATCTTTTTATCGCATCAAAGCAATTCTTGAGATTTATAAAAAAGAAATATCCGGAATTGATGCAAATGCAGTATTTGAAATGTATTCGAAATGCAGTGTCTATTTTGTATCGGATGATGCTGTCGGGCAGGTGTGATAAAAAAGTAAAACAAATATTGCTGAAGGAAATAAGAAAAGGAAAAAGTCTCTTTTTAAAAAGCAGTTATCCGCGCAGAGACAAATTTTTTGTTCTGGCAGCTTGCTATTGCTATCCATTGATGTCCATTGCTTTACATACTGTCAGGCTGCGGGAGGATGAAGAGGCGAAATGAACAAGAAGATAATTATCACACCTGTAGCGGAAAAAAAGGAGAATCCTAATAATGCCGGTTCGAAGGCGAGAGAAGATCTGGAAAAGATTCTCATATGTTATGGATTTCAGTTGAAAGAGATACCATTGTACAGATATCAGGAAATGAAACACTGCAGATGGAAATTTGTATATAAAAAAATACGTGCATTTGTTGAATTTTGGCGCTTTTTTGTGACTTTGAAAAAAGATTCTGTGTTATTTTTTCACTGGCCGTTAGGAAATATAAAAAACTATTCATCTATGACGTTTCTGCTGAAAAAGTATAAGAAGCTTCGTACCATATGCGCGGTTCACGATTTGAATACCCTGCGCTTTCAGGGAGATTTTTCAGATAAGGAAGCTGATCAGCTGAAAAAATTTGATGTTCTGATTGTACATAATGAGAAAATGAAAGCCTTATGCTCAGAGCGGGGAATCTGTGAGAAGCAGATGTATGTACTTGGTGTTTTCGATTACTGTCTTGAGCAACAGAATATTCCTGTTCATATGTTTTCCAAAGAGATTGCTGTCGCAGGTAATCTTGCAGGTGATAAAGCCGGATATGTAAATGATCTTCCGGAAGGAAGTTTGGTATATCATTTGTATGGAAAGGGATATACAGGAAAAGAAACAGAGCATGTACAATATCATGGAATCTTTCTTCCGGACGCATTAGCTGACAAAATGGAGGGCAGCTTTGGGCTTGTGTGGGATGGAAACGATATAGATGATTGTACCGGTCTCGGGCGATATCTGAAGTATAACAATCCTCATAAGATTTCACTTTATCTGGCAGCAGGTCTTCCGGTTATTATCTGGAAAGAGGCCGCTTTGGCTGAATGGATAAGCAACAGGAAACTAGGGATTGCAGTAGAGCGTCTGGATCAAATAGAAGAACTTCTGGACATGATGCGTCAGGAGGAGTATGAAGAAATGGCAGAAAATGCAAGGAGAGAAGGACGGAAACTAAGACAGGGTAAATATTTCAGACAGGTTATGGATGCAATTGAAGAGGAGGAAGATATAAATGGATTATCCTGAAAAGATACTTACCATATCTATCGCGGCATATAACGTACAGCAGTATTTGGATAAACTTCTTGCATCGCTTGTGGCTCCAGAGGTGCTGGATGACCTGGAAGTCCTGGTGATCGATGATGGATCGGCAGATAAAACAGCTGATATTGCATTGAAATATGTCAAAAGATATCCCGAGTCTTTCCGGCTTATAAGAAAAGAGAACGGAGGCTGGGGATCTACTGTAAACTGCGGAATCAGAACGTCGAAAGGAAAATATTTTAAGCTGATCGACGGAGACGATTGGTTCCCTACAGAAAATATGGAAAATTTCATACTTTTTTTGAAAAAAGCGAAAAGCGATCTGATTTTCACTCCATTTTACGAGGCTGATGACCGGACAGAGCGGATTACCGGAATAAAAGGAGACATACTTAAAAGTGTAACAGGAACCGTTGAAGCTTTTGCCAGGCTGCCTCAGGGCTCCCCATTGGCTATGCATGGAATGACTGTCAGTACAAAATTTCTCCGAAAAAATAGAATTCATGTGACAGAAAACTGTTTTTATGCAGATCTTGAATTTGTGATAAAAACAGTGAACTGTTGTAAAAGCATTGAGGTGTTTCATGAGCCTACCTATGTATACAGAACAGCGAGAGGAGGTCAGAGCGTCAGCAACGAAGGCTTCGCAAAACATTATCAGGATAATCTGATAATTCTCAGAAAACTTTTGCATTATTGTGAAACAGAGTTGATCTGCAAAGAGAATGAAGCGATATTTGTACAACGACTAAACGAAGCGGTACAAGGTCAATATTGTGCCTTTCTATGTGCAAAACCCAGTCCGCTGCATAAAAAAGAACTAAAAGAATTTGATGCTTGGATACGGGAAAATTACAGAAGTTATTATGAAAGCTGTAAATGGATAAAAATCAGGATTCTCCGGCTAACAAGGTTTTACGGATACGGTTGTATGGTCAGGCTGCACCATTGGAGACAAATGTGACGTAAAGGAGGAGACTTATGAATTGGAAAGACAGATTGGAAGAAGAGGGGAAAGAGATACCTCTTATTCAGTATAAAAAGGAAATATGTGCGCAGGCGGCGCGGCTCAGACGTTTCACAGGAAGAAAAAAAATCGACAGTCTTATACAATGTGCCTGGAAGATGAGACCGATAACGCTTAAGAAGCATTCAGCGGAAGGAAAATTCAGCCAGTACAGTGAAATTCTGAGAAAGAGCCGGATCAAGTTTGATTTTACAGAGGAGTTTTTATATTGGATTGATGAGGAATGTGTGCTTTGTAATCTGGATACAGTAATTGGAAATACTTCTCCGGACTATTCATTGATTATTCATCATTCATTAAAGCAATTAGAAGAAAAAATGTGTGTTTCTGATGACGCGGCATCCAGGAGCAACAGGCTCCTTCTAGGTTATGTGCGGAATTATCTTGACAGGATCTGTCGGGAACTGCGAAATACCAGGACAGAATCAGATGCAAAACGGAAGAAATTTCTTACATGGTTTCAGAGAATGGAAGAGTATCCTTCGGAAGATCTTGAGGAGGCTCTTCAGAGAATTTTATTCTGGAACCAGCTTTTTTGGCAGACAGGGCATCGGTTGATCGGTCTGGGAAGAATGGATAAGCTTTTGAACGATTTCACGGCCAGTGAGTCAAGTTTCGAGACTATAAAAAGTTTTTTGCGCATTCTACATAAGAATTATATATTTAAAAGCAATGATTTGCCGGGAGATACAGGCCAGATCATTGTTTTAGGAGGACTGGAAACAGACGGTTCATATTTCTGCAATGTGTTTACTACATTTTTCCTGCAGGCAGTTGCTCAACTGCATCTGCCGGATCCTAAAATCATATTGAGAACATCTTTGGATATGCCGGAGAAGCTGCTGGAACAGGCGGCGTCAAGTATAGCATCGGGAAATGGGAGCCCGCTGCTTTCAGATGACGATGTAGTTATTCCCAATCTGCTTCGGTTCGGATATGATAAAGCGGATGCCTTTAATTATGTAGTTTCTGCATGTTGGGAACCGTTAGCCTGGGGGTGCGCCCTGGAGCAGAACAATATGGGGTGTATACAGTTTGGAAGATGCATGTCGGATATGACGGCTGATGAAAAGTTTGTCCTCTGCCGATCTTACGAAGAAGTATGTGCCCTTTATTTCTCTTATTTGAAAAAGGAACTGGAGAGCCTTAAAAACTTTTGGAACGGACTGATCTGGGAGCCGGATCCTTTATTTACCTTCTTTACAGAAGGATGTCTCAGAAAAGGCAGAGAAATCCATGCGGGAGGAGCAAAGTACAATAATTACGGGGTACTCTCGGTGGGGCTTTCTTCAGCGGTCGATTCTTTACTGCATATAAAAGAAATGGTTTTCGAAAAAGAAATTTTGACTCTGCAGCAGACGGCCCGAATTCTTCGGGAAAATTATGAAGGAAAAGAAGAACTGAGAGAGGAACTGTCGGAAACGCGGGGGTTCGGAAAAGACCGGGAATGCGTGATTGATCTTGTGAATCAGATAATGAATTGTGTGGAAGAGTCTATGAAAAACTATTGCAATCCATTTGGAGGGAAAGTAAAGTTTGGTCTCAGTTCGCCTGCTTATATTACATCAGGATCTGTTTCGGGGGCCACTTTTGACGGCAGGAAAAAGGGGGAACCCTATGCCACCCATATATCCGGACAGTGTGGAGAGGCTCCTACAGAAATTGTGCGCTTTGCGTCAAAGATTAACTGGATGAGCTATGGCGGGAATGGAAACGTAGTCGATCTCATTCTTAATCAGTCATTTGTATCCGAAGACAGGAACAGATTTATTGATTTTCTGAAAGGATGCCTAAAACAGAGATTTTTTCAGATGCAGTTTAACATATTGTCATACCTCCAGCTTCTGGATGCAAGAGATCATCCGGAAAAATATCCCGGACTGATTGTCAGAGTGTGGGGATTCAGCGCATATTTTGCTGAAATTCCCAGGGAATATCAGAATCAGCTGATAGAGAGGGCTAAGAGAAGTGAGGGAATAAAGGGATGAAAAGTCTGGTTACAAATATTCAGCCATTTTGTGTGCATGATGGACCGGGAATAAGGACTACGGTCTTTTTGAAAGGGTGCAGTCTGCATTGCCCCTGGTGTTCGAACCCGGAAAATATCCTTCCTCAGCAGCAACGATGCAGAAGGGGAAATAGAGAAATTATATACGGAAGATATATGAGCATTGAAGAACTGGAAACTGAGGTAGAGAGGGATCAGGTATTTTTCGGGAAACATGGCGGAATAACATGGTCAGGCGGAGAACCTCTTATGCAGTTTCCGGTGTTGGAACCACTTTTAAAAAGTCTGAAATTCCGGGGGATCCATCAAACGGCAGAAACCGCATTGTTTGTGGAACAGAGCCTGTTAGCGACGGCTCTGAAGTATCTTGACTTATTTATTGTAGATATAAAAATTCTCGACAAGGATAAATGCAGGAAAATTTTGGGAGGAAATATCCATGTTTACATGGATAACGTAAAAGAAATATTTAAAAGAAAAAAACGGGTCGTTTTTCGCATTCCGATGATTAAAGGCTATACTGTCACGGAAGAAAATATTAATCTGATAACAGATTTTCTGGCAGAATACCGGCCTGAAAAGCTTGAACTGATAAAAGGTCATAACTTATCAGAAGAAAAATATAAAGTTCTGGAACGTCCGTTTATGAGTGTACAGGATATTCCGGATGCAAAGCTTGAAAAAGTGTCGTCGCGGTTTCGAAGTCTGGGAATCAGAACAGAAATATGTAAATTATAAAACTATGAGTAAAAAAAGTATTTGTAAGAATTATATTTATAATGTGGGATATCAGTTGCTGCTACTGGTAGTTCCTCTTGTTACCACGCCATATATATCAAGAGTTTTAGGACCGGAAGGAATAGGAGTATACAGTTATACTACATCAATAGCCTCTTATTTTGTCATATTTGCCGTTTTGGGAACAGCAACTTTCGGACAGCGGGAAATAGCTTATCAGCAACAGGAACCGGAAAAGAGGAGTATAATTTTCTGGGAAATTGTCATTTTAAGAACGCTGCTGACTTTAATTATGACATCTGTTTATCTAGTCTACGCAATCAAATCTTCCCATGTGGGAATCAGTATGGCGCAGTGTTTTTATCTTCTTTCTGTTGCTACGGATATAAGCTGGTTTTTTCAGGGATTAGAAGAATTTCGCAGGATCGTTATACGAAATATTATTCTGAAATGTTTCAATATTGCATTTATATTTCTTCTAGTGAAAAAAGAAGAAGATCTGCTTCTGTATGTTTTTGGAATGACAATATTACCGTTTATCGGAAATTTGCTTCTTTGGAAAGGAATTAATAAGTTTCTAGTACCTGTCAGATGGAAAGAATTAAAACCGTTTAAAAATGTGAAAGAATGCCTTATTTTGTTTATTCCGGGTATCGCTATGCAGATTTATACGGTTCTGGATAAAACAATGATCGGTCTTTTTACAAGTGTGGGAGAGGAAAACGGATATTATGAGCAGGCGCAAAAAATAGTTCAGTTATGTTTGAACATTATTACATCGCTTGGCGTGGTGATGGTTCCGAGGATTGCCTTTAATTACTCACAGAAAAACAAAGAGTTAATCTCCTATTATATGTACCGCAGCTACAGGTTTGTATTTTTTCTGGGAATTCCGTTTATGTTGGGGCTGATTGCAGTTTCGGATATGATCGTACCATGGTTTTTTGGAGAAGAATTTACGAAAGTTGTTCCACTTTTAAAGATATTCAGTGTGCTGTTTTTATCCATAGGGTTAAACAATGTTACAGGCGTACAGTATTTAATTCCTACGAAGCGTCAGAAAGTATTCACGATTACCGTTATTATGGGGGCGGTGGTAAATCTGGCAATGAATTTGCTCCTGATTCCGGAATATTTATCGCTCGGGGCAGCTTCAGCGTCTGTTGCTGCAGAAACAGTAATTGCCATAGCTCAGTTCATTTATCTGATATATATCGAAAAAACATTTAAAGGAAGTAAAATATTTGTACCGTCCATTCCTTACTGGTTCAGTGGTGTGATTATGTTTGTCGTTATAAATGTTGTAAAAGCAAATATGCAGCCGACAATTATGAATACAGTAGTGACCGTATCGGTAGGAGGAATTGTATATCTGGGAATTTTATTGTTTCTGAAAGACAGTTTTTTGTTGGATGGTTTGGAGAAAGTATTGAATAGAATAAAAGGAAAGTAAAGATATGATTGCAAAAGTTAAACAAGGAAGAATGGAAGGCTTAGATCTTTTAAAATGTATTTCCTGTATCGGTGTTGTCAGTCTGCATATTTTTCAACAGGGAGAGGGAGATGTTAATAGAATAGCTTTTTTCTGCTTTGGCTATTCTATTCCGATTTTTTTTATGGTAAACGGTTACCTGCTTCTTTCGAAGAAAGAAATACGTCTATCCTACATTTTTCAAAAAGGTCTGGATGTGATTCTTTTTGCTTTTTGGTGGAATTTTGCATGGAGCCTGTTTCGATTTATATATAAAGGAGAGTACCTAAATCCGATTACAGAAACATTTAAGAATATGTTTTTGCAGGATGGCTATTTTGATGTTTTCTGGTTTTTGGGAGCATTGATATTTGTCCATATGACGGCTCCGCTCTTACACAAAGTATTGCAGTCAAAGTGGTGGTGGATTCCTCTGGCAGTGTTATTTTTGATCTGTAATGCGGTTGACATTTTATCAATGGCCACTGTGGGCAGAACCGGAAAAGCATTGCAGAGTTTTATCCCTCAGACATTTCGACTTTGGACTTGGTGCTTCTACTTCTATTTAGGAGGATGCGTTGCCAAAAAAGGGGAAAAAGTATCCGGGCTGAAGAAATGCCGGTGGATTTTGGCGGCGATATTTTTTGTCAATGTAGTATATGAATACTTTATCGGAGTAAAAATATTCGGCATAAATCTGCCGGAATATTTTTATGACAATATTCTATTGATAGCAGAAACGTATTTCCTTTTCACAGTTCTGTATCAAATTAAAATGGAACGATGGAAGAGTTTGATTATTATGACTGCATCTGCCAGTGTGGGAATCTATCCTCTTCATATGATTGTAATCAATTATAGCTGGAAAATTTACGGATTTCAAAATGCATTGCTCAACGCCATTTCTGTAATTTTGGTTTTTTTAGGATCTCTACTCGCAGTTTTGGTAATGCAGAAAATCCCCTTAGTGGGCAGGCTTGCAAATATTTCAGGCGCAGCAAAAAAGAAATAGTATTGGATTTTCATAGGAGAACTGCAGACCTTCATAGGTTTCCAGCAGATCCGGAGCGAACTCAAAGGAATCGTCTGGCTTCTGGAAGTCTGATCTGGGACGTCCATGGCGAAGGGGAGTCCATAGCAGAATGAAATCAAAGAGAGTCTGCATTATATGAAGAGAAGGGCGGATCAAGTATGGAGCTTCAGGAGATGAGGTACTGCAGGTTTTGCAGAACAGTCTGCGCTTATGAAAAGTAACAGCTGAACCCCAATGATTGTAAAGAATATGCCGGACGGTCTGATATTGATGATAAGGTTATTGGGGCTGAGCATTATTTGAAAATACCATGCAATGAGAAGCCCTCAGCTGATAAAAATACAGAATTATTATAGTGTAGATGAACTTTTTGAATTAGTATCCGTTGTCACTTTTTCTCCGTTTCTTTATAATACACATATAACAGATTTATCATTCACGGAGTAAAAACATGACAATTGAGTTTGTATTTACCGGAATCAACAATATATCGAAATTATATCAATCCATACGAACAGAATATGTGTACATAGGAGATGCGTATCTGCGGAGCCGTATGGATGGCGTGAAACATGCGTTGCCGGATATTCAGCAATTATCTTATGAGCAGAGCTTCGGACGCTTTGCAAATGAGGTTTTTGTAATTATCGCACATGATCATTATTATGAACTTATTTTTACGATAGATACGTATAAGAAAAGCAAGGCAAGGATGACAGTTAATATCCGCACAGAATCTGAGAAGCCGGTACAGTGTGAGGATACATATGTGTTTGGTGACGGGACAGGTTATGATCGTTTCCTGGAGCAGCTTAAGCTTGCTGTTAAAGATTCTATGAAACGAGACTGGGCGGTGTGCAGTTGGATCATGGATGAACAGTCAGAACAATTATGTTCTCACTTGTATACGGAGATCTTCAAAGCAGAGAATAGGATTCGTGCATTTGTAAATAAAATTCTGATCCGTAATCTTGGGCAAGACTGGATCAGACTGCCGGGATTGGAGAAATATGAAAAAAGCCGTCAGAAACGATCAGCGGATTTTAAAAGGGAAGTTCCGTGTTTCTCGGATATTGATGATACTCTGTTATCGATGACTATCGAGTCGCTGCGTAAGATCATAACAGAAGGAAAAGTTTATGACAGAGAAATTGACTGGAAGGATATGGATATGACGATCCTTCACCAAAAGTTAGCTTTGGGATCATCAGATTCTGTTATGGAGATGATAAAAAGCGGGAGAAAGATAAAGGTTGATATCTGGAGAGACTTTTTTAAACAGTATTTTACAGACAGTGATTACGCGAAGAAGGAGATTGAGGATTTTATAAAGAATCGTAATCATGTAGCGCATAATAAACTTCTGAACTGGGACGGCTACCAGCGGATGAAACGAAACATCAGGGAATTAGATGAGGTTATTCAAAAGGCAAATGACAGTTTTGAGAATTCCTTTATGTCAGAAGAGGAATTTATAACTTGGAGTATAGGAACAGGAAACGAACCGAAGGAAGTCTACACAGTTGGAGAATTAGATTACCTGCCAATCAGGATTTATGGAGAAACAGGGGTTAAGATTCGGGATAATGAAGAAATCTATAGACTTTTCGCGGAGTCTATAGATAAGTTATATGATGAAATTGCTGATGCGTTCTATTTTAATACCATGGTGGAAGTTACGGGAAAGCACGAAATTGGATTAACCGAAGATGAGAAGAAAGTATTTTCAGTAAAGGATCTATTTACTGAAAATATTATACTGGATATTCTGGCGGATATGTCCTTTGACTGTGCTATGGATGGAGAGAGTCTGCTGCAGCTTTTCTGCCGATGTAGTGGCGGGGAACTGTTCCATGCAGTACTGCGTTACCATAATGGAAGTGGTGCTGAGGATTCAGGGGCAGGAAAGATTCTTTTGAGCAGTGAGTCTGTTTATGATACAGAGCAACTGGAAGGGTTTATGGAGGAGATGAAAAGATATTTAGAGCAGTATCTGAAACAGCAGTACATTGAAGGCAAGAGTTTCAAAGAATAAAAATATAGAAAAGAAATCCCTTTTTCTGTTTACTGCAATTAATAAATTAGCGGAGAAGTATGACGTAATAGTCATCGGGTTCCGCTGTCTGTGTTTGGGGAAATAGTTGGAAAAGCCTATAGACGGCAAAATTCCACATCGCGGGAATAAAGTTTTACAAATTGTGTAAGTTTGTTGATAATCCCCTTTTTTCTGAAATGCATATTGCCGATAATATTTTAATCTGTTATCTTATAAGGCATCCGGAGCGGTTCCTGCCCGGGTGTCTTTTAACTGTCTGAACAGTCTGAATTGATGATCATCGAGATGAAATCCACTTTTTAATTTATTCCAGATATGATAAGATGAAGGAGAACTGAATATGAAGCCCGGGACCGGGCAATCCGCGATTATAATTCACAGATGGGCAGTGCTTTGCGGCGGGGAGAAAGACGCGGAGAGCAGATCGGACTTGAACGGGGACTGAAAAAGGGACTGAAAAAGGGGTTGATGGAGGGCCTTCAAAAAGGAATTGAGCAGGGGGAAGAGTCTGTTTTAAAGCGTATTATTGAAAGTAAAATGAAGAAGGGGATGTCTGCAGAGGACATTGCAGAATTTCTGGAAATGGATCCGGATGCAGTAAAGAAGCTTGCGGGATCTGACAAATGAATAGCATTCTAACATCAGGAGTGATATCTGCCCATTAATCAAGAAAACATAGAGAGGATATTCAGTATGGATGATATGATGAATGACGAAATTGTACTTTGCGCGGCCAGCGCTTATGAAGAGAAATTTTACCTGAACCCGGAGTTTGACCAGCTTCCCGAGAGTGTGCGCCAGGAGCTGCAGATCATGTGCGTGCTGTACACGGTGGACGTGGGCGGCATCCTGATGCTGGTATTTGATGCGGACGGGAACCTGGAGCTGAAGGTGGATCATGAGGAAAATGATTTCGCCTTTGATGAGATCGGCAGCGTGCTGAAGATCAAGGAGCTCCAGCAGACGAAGCGGGAACTTTTTGAATCTCTGGAAACTTTTTTTAAAGTATTTTATCTGGGAGTGGAGTACGACGGGGAATTTCCGTCAACTGAATAGCGGCGGACATCGTAGGCATCCGGAACGGTTCTTGTTCCGGGTGCCTTTATGTGATAAGATGGATAATGATTTTAAATGTGCAGGAGGAAGATATAGATGGAGTTTTTCCGGGATGTGATCCGGCTGTATATAGAAAGAAGCGACTGGTTCCTGGAACTGACCGGCGCTCATATCGCGCTGGCGCTTACGGCTATCCTGCTGGCAGGTGTGCTGGGATTGCTGCTTGGGATCTGGATCTCCGAATGCCCGAGAGCTTCAGGACCTGTGCTCACCATGGCGAATATCCTTTATACGATACCATCCATCTCGCTTTTGGGCATGCTGATCCCGGTCATGGGAATCGGGAATCCCACGGCGGTTGTGGCGCTTACGCTTTACGGGCTGATGCCCATGGTGCGCAATACCTATGCTGGGATTACCGGGGTCAGTGCGGACATTATTTCCGCGGCGGAGGCCATGGGCAGTACCCGGGCTCAGATCATGTGGAAAATTAAGCTGCCGCTGGCGCTGGGCGTGATTATTGCCGGTGTCCGGAACATGGTAGTTATGACCATCTCTGTGGCGGCGATCGCTTCCTTTATCGGAGCAGGAGGACTCGGTGTGGCGATCTACCGGGGGATTACGATTTATGATACGGCGATGACATTTTCCGGCAGTCTGCTGATCGCGCTGCTTGCAATTGTAAGCGATCTGCTTCTGGGGATTGCGGAGAAAAAGATCAGGAAAGGAATGCATTTATCATGAAATTAAAAAGAATAACGGCTGTGCTGTTGGCTGGCGCACTTATGCTGGGGCTGATGGGCTGTTCCGGGATAAAGAATAATGATCCGGTGAAGATTGCGACAAAACCGATGACGGAACAGTATATCCTGGGGGAGATGCTCAGGATTCTGATCGAGGAGAAAGCGGGCTGTGAGGTGGAACTGACGAAAGGAATTGGCGGCGGGACGAGCAATATCCAGCCTGCCATGGAGAAGGGGGAGTTCGACCTGTATCCGGAGTATACGTCAAGCGGCTGGATCCTGGTGCTGGGGCATGAGGCGGACGAGGTGACGGATGAGGAGATGTTTACGGAGCTTCGGAAGGAATACGAAGAGAAATACGATATGACCTGGGTTGGCCTGTACGGACAGAACAATACTTATGCCCTCGTGGTACGTGCAGACACGGCGGAGGAGTACGGTCTGGAGACCTGCTCGGATCTGGCGGCAGTTTCAGATAAGCTTGTGTTTTGCGGCAATCCGGATTACATTGAACGCGCAGACGGTCTGCCGGGGGTGTCGGCGGCATACGGGATGGAGTTCAGGGATATTATGGACATTGATATCGGGCTGAAATATGAGGCCCTCCGGAACGGAGATATCGATGTGACTAATGGCTATACCACAGATGCGCAGATCAGTCAGCCGGATGTGAAGGTGCTGGAAGACGATCTGGGATATCAGGTGAATTATTTCTGTTCTACCGTTGTGCGTGAGGAAGCGATGGAGAAATACCCGAAGCTGGAGGAGACACTGGAGCTGATGGACGGCATTCTGACGGATCAGAAGATGGCGGAACTGAATTACCAGGTGGAAGAAGAAGGAAAAGATGAAGCTGATGTGGCCCGGGACTATCTTGTGTCCATGGGGCTTATTGAAGAATAGTGGGGAATGATGGGATGGAACTGATCCGGTTAGAACATGTGACAAAGAGCTTTGGCACGCAGAAAGTGCTGGATGATTTAAGCTTTACGGTAAACGAAGGTGAATTCCTTACCGTGATCGGCAGGTCCGGCTGCGGTAAGACGACCATGCTGCGTATGATCAACGGCCTGCAGAAGCCGGATGAGGGAAGCGTATATGTAGAAGGAGAAGAGGTGGCTCAGGCGGATCTGATCGCCCTTCGCCGCAGGATCGGCTATGTGATCCAGAACAAGGGGCTTTTCCCACATATGACAGTAGAGAAGAATATTTCCTATGTGCCGGTCATCAGCGGGAAAAAGGACCGGGAAGCCAACCACCGGCAGGCCATGCGGCTTCTGAAGCTGGTGGGCCTGGAGGAATCCATGGCGGGACGGTATCCGTCAGAGCTTTCGGGCGGACAGCAGCAGCGCGTGGGGATCGCACGGGCGCTTGCCTCCGAGGCGAAGATACTTCTCATGGATGAACCGTTCGGAGCACTGGACGAGATCACGAAAAGAGCCCTGCAGAATGAACTTCTGGCTCTTCAGGAGAAACTTCATATGACCGTGGTGTTCATCACCCACGATATCCGGGAGGCCCTGAAACTGGGGGATCGGGTACTGGTTATGGAACAGGGGCGGATCGCCCAGCTGGGCACGCCGGAGGAGATCCGGAAGGAACCGGCGGATGATTTTGTGGAGGGCACATATCGCAGAGCATCAGCCGCTTCCCGCATATTTATTATAGATGAAATAAAGCGTTCTCATAATCCTGCACATAGTATCTGATATTTTTGCGCCCCTTTTGAATGATTATATGACCTTCTGCTTCCAGTTTTTCTTTCTGAGCTTCTACACCGCCGGGATATTTGGCGTTCAGTTCCCCATTTGCTTTTAATGTTCTCCAATATGGAGTTTCATCTTCAGAACGCTGGTTGCTTGCCCACGCCGCAATAGATACAAATATCCCGGCTGTAATAGGTTCTGTAAAATCTGCCCCATTCAGTTTAGCAAAATATTCACGGATTTTTCCGACAGTAATAACCTTACCATGAGGAATTTGTTTCATTATCTTGTCATAGTCGATAGGCGGGGCAAAATACATTTTATTGCCGCCATATTTCTCAATGCTTTTTGGGTCAGTAATTGTTTGAAATTTGGGCATATCCTTGCTATCGTGCAGCATAGCATTGAAATCTTTTTTATCTTCGTTTGCCATCTCTTGACACCTCCTGCCTTAATTATAGTGAAGTGTTATACTCTATGCAATGAGACGGTTTGAAAAAAATATCATCTCAAATCCTATTTTTTATTACCCAGAAGTAAAATTTTCCCGTTCTTAGCATTGATGATTGTTTCCTTTTTGCACTTCGGACAGTAGAGAGGGAAGTTTCTTAATTCTGTATCTTCCCGTATCATTGTCCGAGTTTTATTGTCGCAGATAGGGCAATATATCCATTCTGTTTTGTTCAAAGCCTTTGTCCTCCGACTTATTTGGATTTTTGCTTGTTCAAAAGTATTGCACATATAATTACTGCCGCACAGAATACAAGAATTAAGTACCATAGATTTTCAAGGCAAAAACCATTATCTAACATCAATCGGTATCCCCAAGAAGCGGGGAAAATACGCCCTATGGCTTCAAGAAAATCGGGCAGCAAGTCGATAGGGAACATAATCCCCGAAAGCATAATCGAGGGTAAGAACACAAGCTGCGCTATCATTGTCAGCTTTGCCTGATTTTTTACAACCAATCCTAATATACTTCCAATACTCAGCGACACAATGATGTATATGGCAAGCGCAAGAAAGAAAAACGGAAGCTGTAAGGGCAAAGCTGCATCAAACAGTATCGGGGCAAGCAGTAATATAATGGCACAGCTAATCATCAAATGCACAAATGCAGAAAGGAACATTGTAACAAGACCTAAATATAAAGGGACTCCATTTGCTTTATAAACCTTTTTTACATCACTTCCATAAGTTTCAATCAATGATGGCGGCAACCCAATAAACGCTCCCATTGAAACGCTCATCACAATCATAGATTGTATCAGTGTGCTTCTCATTTCAGGCATAACAGAAGTAAAAATACCACCCATAAGCAGAAAGAAAATAAGCGGAACGATATAGCAGGTTACCAACAAAGATTTACTGCGTATATCCAACTTCCACTGTAATGCTACGCCATATAAAAAACCGTTCATTCTGCTTCCCTCCTTGCCATTTCGATAAAATGCTGTTCCAACGTGCCACGATCAACTTTAATATCTAATACATGGATTTTTTTCTGTTTTAATTCGCCCAGTAAAGAAATCAAAGTATCTTCGATATTGTCCGTTTCAAAAGTGTTGTCTCCTTGCTGCGTCTTGATATGGATAAAATATTTTCTCCCAACCCTATCGGTCAGTTCCGAAGCTGTACCGCAAAAGGCAATATTTCCGTTATTTAGAATAGCAATGCGGTCACATAAGGTTTCTACTTCCGCCATATCGTGACTTGCCAAGACGATTGTTTTTCCGTGTGATTTGAGCTTTCGGATTTGTTCGTGGAGCGATAGTCTACCCTCGACATCAAGTCCCGCAGTCGGCTCATCGAGAAAAATAACATCGGGATTGCCTATAAGTGCAAGAGCAAGATGTAACCGTCTTTTTTGTCCTGTGGATAATTGTATATACTGCTTCTTTTCCATTTCTTTGATACCAAGACCGTTAAGCGTGGTATCATCAATTTTTGTTTTATTCCATTTTGCAAACAGCTTTATAGCCTCCATTGGCTTAATATGGGCGGGCAAAGATGATGATTGTAGCTGAATACCCATTTTCCCGTTTACAGTAATCGCACCACTGTCATATTTTCTTAGACCTTCGATACATTCAAGCGTTGTCGTTTTTCCTGCTCCGTTTACGCCGAGCAGAGCGAAAATTTCTCCTTTTTCAATTTGAAAATCAAGACCCTTAAGAACCATATGACTGCCATAACTTTTCTTTAATTCACGAACTTGTATTGCGTCTTTCACGGTTTCACCTCCTCAAAGGGATTTGTTCCAAGTCTTGAAAAATAGACTTGCAAAGCTGGTTCTAAATAAGCGTTAACGATTTTCTGCCTTTCTTCCCAAGCGTTTGTGGCAGTATCAATGTTACCGACTTCCATCAATTTCGGAAGCATACTCATATCGCCATTTGTAAACTCCATAATCAAGCCCCAATATTCTTTTACAACCTGTTGGCATTTTTCGCTTTCGGGCGGTACATTTTCTTTTTGAAGCTGTACGATTTCATCACTTAGGCGGTTAAATCTGTCCATAAAGTCTAAGCCGCTTTCCTTATCAAATTGACTGCGTATATGGTCGAGCGTATCATCATCAAAACGCTTAATAAGATAATAAGAGTCATTCTTCATTTGTAGATTGACAATAATATCTGCATACTTCTTAAAGTTGACCGTCTGCATTTGTAAAACTTCTGCTTTTAACTGTTCTATTGCTGACAACGAAGCCTGAAGCTGTTCTATTTTTTGGCGCATATCATCTGCCTGCTCTGTAAGAGCATTTGCAACATCAGCCGGTGTTTCCAAAGAGATCAACCGCTCTTTTATATCGTCCAAAGAAAAGCCCAGTGATTTCAAAGATATAATCTGATGAAGTGTAATCAAATCTTTATCGGTATAAAGCCTGCGTCCGCCTTCGCTTTCTGCCGATGGGGAAAGCAGTCCTTCTTTATCGTAATATTGCAGAGTACGGACGGTAACTCCCATTTTCTTTGCCACTTCTCCAACTGTCATAAACCCTTGCGGAATTGCTCTGTATTTTGCCATAATTATTTACCTCCTGACACCTATTATAAATCATTACGCGGCGTCACAAACAAGACTTTTTTTAAAAATTTTTAGGCGGCAAAGATTTTTCTCTGCCGCCTTTCTGTAATTATGCAAAGATGATTTCCTTTTCTATAATCTCCTTTGCACACGCTCGTATGTTATTTATCCTCTGCACCCATTCTAAGGCGTTTTCTGCTTTTAACTGCTCCGTGACACCCTGCGCCCGTTTCATCTGCTCTGTAAGTCTTTCCATACGCTCCTGTGCTTGTTTATCTATATCGGCAAGGTAAGTGTTCAGCCTACCGCTTGTAAGTAGCGTTGTGTATGTATTTCTGTGGTATTCTTTCAGATACCGCAAGTGCCGCTGTCCCCACAAACCGATAGGCTGTTCTTTTTCGGCTGGTAAGATAAGACAAGGAATATAATAATCTCCTTGCAGATCATACCACAGACCATTTTTATCATCGTAAATATACTTGTCCATTGAAAAATCCTCCGTTATAATATATTCGCACATACATCACAGTTCTCCGATTGCCACACTCTGTTATATCTTGTTATGAGATTTTCTTGCCCTTGCATTTGCCCTTATGAGCAAGGAGGGAAAGAGTAAACTTGTGTGTAACCGTATAAAGAGATAAGGCGAACACATTGCGATAAATCCTTTATTTTCAAGGCTTTTGGAGGATTTTATTAAAGCACTGTAACCTCTGTTGAAAGGTCATAATTTACTGATATTCAAATTAGAATATGTAGAATTTTTTCAAGGTCTGATCCTTGGCGCCACTGCGTTAAGTTCGATCCCATATCTGACGGATAATCTTGGACTTCCGTATGAACTCGCATGGAGCTGCGTCATCATTGAAGTATTTATGTACATGCTTCATGGATGGTTAGGAGATCCGGTTGTCCCGGGATGGATCACACCGACATTACCATTTACACTGGCATATTTAAATGGATTCCCAAAAGGACCGGAGCGTATTCAGGCAATGATTGCATTGCAGCTGCTTGTTGCATTTGTATTTATATTTATGGGAATTACCAGGCTTGCAGATAAATTTGTGAATGGTGTGCCGAATTCAATCAAAGGCGGTATTCTGATTGCAGCACCGATTACAGTATTGCAAGGACAGCTCTCAGATGGAAGCCAGCTGATGACTGCGCCAATCGCAACACTTTCCGGTACATTGTTACTTGCGTTTTGAGTTTTTCACCGTTTTGTGAAAAGAACAGAGAAAAATACAAAATATTGGATATCATGGCAAAATATGGAAACTTATTCCCATATCTGATTGCTATGTTAGCAGGAGTATTGCTTGGAGAATTGTCAAAACCGGTTCTCGAACTTGGAACGCTCATCCGAATTCCTGACTTTAGTAATATTTTCCACACAGTCAGTATTTTTGCAGTCGGATTTCCACCGATTTCAAAATTTATAAGTGCAATTCCGTTGGCATTGATCTGTTATGTACTTGCGTTTGGAGATTTTGTTACATCACAGACGTTGGTAGAGGAAGCACAGGACAGCAGAAGTGACGAATATATAGACTTTAATTCAAGCAGATCAAACCTGATTAGTGGTCTTAGAAATCTGATCCTTGCAATTTTTGCACCGTTCCCACCGCTGGCTGGTCCGCTTTGGATTGGTATGACTGTATCTGTTGCAATGCGTTATAAAGAAGGAAAGAAAGCAATGAAATCTCTGATCGGTGGAATGAGTTCTTTCCGTATGGCAACATTCATCAGTGTTATTTTAGTGCCGATCGTGTCATTCATGAAACCAATCATGGGTGTGGGTTCTGCGATTACTTTGTTATTCCAGGCATATGTATGTGCAAGAATCGGTATGGATTATTGTAAGACGAGTACAGATAAAAGTATTGCCGGAGTAATGGCAGCAGTGCTTGCATTCAAAGGTTCCGGATGGGCTTTGCTTGTAGGTTTTGCAATGAACATCTTACTGTCTAATATGGAATTTCAGAAGAAGAAATTAGAGATCTCAGAGACAGAACAAAACTAATAAAAGAATTCAACAGGAGCAGTTAGTCTGGAAAATAGACTAGCTGCTTTTTGTGTAAAAAAGCAGCTAATCTATTTTTTGAGGACAGACAGATTCTTTCTTTTTTGTTATAATACAATAAAAGGAAAGAACACATTGGATATGTCTATGGAATTTAAAAATGCAGACAGATTCTAAGTTGGAAAAGGAGGAGTCAATATGGGACTTATTAAAGCAGGTATGGGTGCACTCGGTGGAACATTAGCGGATCAATGGAAAGAGTTTTTCTATTGCGAATCTATGCCGAAAGAAGTGCTCGTTACAAAGGGACAGAAGAGAACGACAGGTCGTTCTTCTAATACAAAAGGAAATGACAATATCATTTCTAACGGTTCCGGTATTGCCGTGGCTGATGGACAGTGTATGATCATAGTAGAACAGGGCAAGGTTGTAGAAGTTTGTGCAGAGCCTGGTGAATTTACATATGATACCTCAACAGAACCATCCATTTTCTCGGGAAATCTCGGTGAGAGCATTAAAGAGACATTTAAAACCGTAGCCAAGCGTTTTACTTATGGCGGAGATACAGGTAAGGATCAGAGAATTTATTACTTTAATACAAAGGAAATTCTGGAAAACCGTTTTGGTACAGCGAATCCGATTCCGTTCCGTGTAGTAGACTCCAAGATTGGATTGGATATTGACGTATCAATCCGTTGTTCAGGTGTATATTCTTATAAGATTGTTGATCCACTGTTGTTCTATTCAAATGTATGTGGAAATGTAGAACAGGAATATTCCCGTGAAGAACTTGACAGTACTCTTAAGACAGAATTTATCTCAGCCCTGCAGCCGGCATTTGGCCGTCTGTCAGAGATGGAACTTCGTCCAAATCAGATCGTAACACACAATACAGATCTTGAAAATGCCATGAATACTGCACTTTCAGAGAAATGGGGAACTCTTCGTGGACTGAAGGTTGTAAGTATTGCTCTTGGATCAGTTATTCTTCCGGACGAGGATGCAGAACTGATTAAACAGGCACAGCGTACAGCTATCATGCGTGATCCTACAATGGCAGCAGCTACACTTGTCGGTGCTCATGCAGATGCGATGAAGACTGCAGCGGGCAACGAGGCAGGAGCTATGACAGGATTCATGGGCATGGGTATGGCAATGAATGCTGCAGGTGGTGGAATGAATGCACAGAATCTTTTTGCTATGGGACAGCAACAGCAGGCTCAGCAGGCAGCACAGCAGCAGGCAGCTCCGACACCACAGCCGACACCGGCACCGCAGGCAGCTCCGGCAGCAGGCGGATGGAAATGTGCATGTGGTACTACAGTAACAGGTAATTTCTGTCCGAACTGTGGAACAAAGAGACCGGCAGAGGACGAAGGCTGGACGTGTTCCTGTGGCGCAGTAAACAAAGGCAAATTCTGTACGAACTGTGGAGCAAAGAAGCCGGCAGGCACACCGCTTTACCGTTGTGATAAGTGCGGATGGGAACCGGAAGATCCGAAGAATCCGCCAAGATTCTGTCCGGAGTGTGGAGATGTCTTTGACGAGAACGACAGACAGTAACGGATGACCAGCGGTTAGAAAATAACTGCCGGAAACCCGGCACGAAAGAAAGGAGAAGGAGTTATGGCAGGCTTGCAGGAATATAAATGTCCTTGCTGTGGCGGTGCAATCGCCTTTGACAGTAAGATTCAGAAGATGAAGTGTCCGTACTGTGATACTGAGTTCGAGATGGATGCACTCAAAGGTTATGATGCAGAGCTGCAGAATGAACAGGCAGATGATATGGAGTGGGATACTTCCGCAGGCAGTGAGTGGCAGGAAGGTGAAACAGATGGTTTACGCACGTATGTGTGTAAGTCCTGTGGAGGCGAGATTGTCGGAGATGCCAACATGGCAGCAACAACCTGCCCATTCTGTGATAATCCGATCGTAATGATGGGACAATTTTCGGGAGCATTAAAACCGGATCTGGTAATCCCGTTCAAATTAGATAAAAAGGCAGCAAAAGAAGGATTGAAGAAACATCTGACCGGAAAACGTCTTCTGCCAAAGATCTTCAAGGATCAGAATCATATTGATGAGATCAAAGGTATTTACGTTCCGTTCTGGCTTTTTGATACAAATGTAGATGCCACAGTCAGCTATCGGGCGACAAAAGTACGAATGTGGAGTGACAGTGATTATGATTATACTGAGACAAGTCATTTTATGGTTCACCGGGGTGGAAGTATTGGTTTTGAGAATGTTCCGGTAGATGGATCCACAAAGATGGCAGACGATCTGATGGAATCTATCGAGCCATTCAATATTTCAGGTGCGGTGGATTTCCAGACTGCTTATCTTGCAGGATATCTGGCAGATAAGTATGATGTAACTGCCGAACAAAGTATTGAACGTGCCAATAAACGTGTAAAACATTCTACAGAGGAAGCTTTTGCTGAGACAGTAAAAGGTTATGCTACAGTAACAACAGACAATAGCAGTGTACAATTTCATGGCGGAAAAGCAAAGTATGCACTGTATCCGGTATGGCTTCTGAATACGACATGGAACGGAAATAAATACACCTTTGCAATGAATGGACAGACAGGAAAGTTTGTCGGTGATCTGCCGGTAGATAAAGGTGCAGCAGCACGCTGGACAGTGATGCTGGCAGCTGTATTCTCAGTTGTAACGTATGGTGCTGCATGGCTTTTGCACCTGATCGGGCTGTTTTAGGGAGGTGGGGAAATGAAGAAAAGAATTTTATCGTTTATGACGATCCTCATCCTCTGTCTAGGCCTTGCAGTTCCGGCTTTTGCGGAGGAAACAGAAGGATTCGCGAATGAATATCCTCGTGTCATCGACAATGCGGAGCTTCTGTCTACAGATGAGAGGGAGCTGTTAACCAGTAAGTTGGATGAGATCAGTACGCGACAGAAGGTAGATGTGACGGTTGTCACAACCGATACACTGGATGGACTGACGGTATCTGATTATGCGGAACGATTCTACGAGTCTCATAATTATGGTTATGGACCGGACAAGGATGGAACAATACTTCTGATCAGCATGGAAGATCATGATTGGTATATGGCAACCTACGGATATGCTATTACAGCATTTACGGATGCAGGTATCCAGTACATAGGAGAAGAGATGACGGGTGATTTGTCTGATGGTGATTTTGCGGCAGCATTTGATACATTTGCTGACGAGTGTGATGATTTTATTACGCAGGCAAAAACTGGAGAACCTTATGATATCGATAATGAACCACAAAAACCAATGTCATGGATCTGGATTCCGATTTCATTAGTAGCTGGTATCGTCCTTTCATTGATTGTTGTTGGCACTATGAAATCAAAGCTGAAAACAGTACGTTTCCAGGCAGCAGCTAATAATTATGTGAAAGTTGGAAGTATGAATCTTACTGAGAGCAGAGACATATTCCTGTATAATACAATGACAAAAACGAAAAAAGAGAAAAATGATTCTTCCAGTGGTGGCGGCGGAAGCAGTACGCATACAACATCTTCCGGAAGCACTGCCGGAGGCGGTGGCGGAAAATTCTAGGAGAGATGTCCGGATACAGAATACCGGGGCAATTTTAATAGTGAAAAAAGAGAAGCTATTTCCCAAATGATTGGGAATTGGCTTCTCTTTTTTAATGATGTAATTATCTGTCCACATCCACAAAATGCTTCCTGAACTCATCATAAGGACACGACCGTCCCCAGTAGAATCCCTGACAATAATCCGGTTTCAGAAGTTTTATCTTCTGTAATTCATCTTCTGTCTCAATACCTTCAATACAAAGTTTCAGACCAAGATTATGAATCATGTTACTAAACTGATTTAACAGATAATATTCCTTTTTGTCTGTGATTGCCTTTGAAGTAAAACCACGATCGATCTTAACAATATCAGGGTGAAGTTCACTCAGATAATGAAAGTTGGAATAACCGGTTCCAAAATCATCCAACGCTAATTGCAAGCCGGCCTGTTTTAATTCTTTCAGGAAGTTTTGAGCCTTTTCATTTTTTTCAAGCAGAATACTTTCTGTCAGTTCGATTACAATTGCAGTGTGCGGAAGACTAGAAGCGTTCATCTCGTTGATAAGGTCTGTAATAACATCTGAGTTTGTAATCTGTACCTGGGATACATTAATGTTAATTTTGAAATCAGGAAGCTGCGTCCGGATTTTCCGGCAGGCAGTTATTGCTTCTCTCATGAGCCAGCGTCCGATTGGAATAATCAGCCCGCTTGTCTCTAAAAGTGGTATAAATTCAGCAGGCGAGATCTGTGCAAATTTTTTCGAAGTAAAGCGTATCAGCACCTCTGCTCCGGTCAGTTTGTCCTGGCGGATATCTATGATTGGCTGGAAGAATATTGAGAATCCACGGAAATCATGATTTACTGCTGAATGAAGCTCATTTGTGATCTCACGGATACGTAAGAAATTCTGGTACTCTTCTTCCCGGAATATATAACAGCAGTTTCTTCCATGTTGCTTAGCCACGGTCAGCGAAAAGTCAGTTCGCTTTATAATCTCTTCATAACCGGTCCGTGACAGATCCGGAAGCGGCAGGATACCGGCAGAAATAGTAAATACTGCAGCAAAGTTGTTTTCTTCAATAAACTGATTAATATGTTTGCATATGTGGTCATAAAGGTTAGATGCTGTTGTCATATCAGAGGATGTTGTATCTAATATAATAAATTCATCTGATGCGATCTTGTAGACCTTCTGGCTATCCGAGATACAGGATAAGATACAGGACGCTGTTTCTCGAAGAATGTAGTCACCGTAATCCCATCCATAGTTTTCATTGATCATTTTAAAACCATCAATTCCGATATGAATCAGGAAGCCTTTATTAAGCGTAGAAACCGAATCTTTGAAATATTTTTCCAAAGAAGTCTCTCCGAGAAGTCCGGTAATATTATCAGCTTTCTGCCGGTTACCAATTTCATTGATACATCCGATCAGATAGATCGGCTCTTGCTGATCGCCACGTATGATATAGCCACGGCAGTTGATCCAGACTGGTTCCCTGTTAAGATCCAGCCAGCGGTAATCCATATTGTGTGTGTTCCGGTCTGTGTTGAGCAGATTATCTAGTTCAGCTTTCAGAAGCGGATAATCTTTTTTGTATACGAATTCTTTAAGTTCTTTTGTCATATTATGGAATTCATTTCCAGGCAGACAAAAACGATCCAGAGCTTGTGGAGCAATATAGAAAAAGTCGGTTCTGAAATCCAGCATATACAGGAAACCATCTGTGCTTGGGCTGAGCAGATCGATGATATTACATAATTCTTTAAGCGAAAAATCCTGATAATTTTTTGTGTGGCTGAAGATTTTTTCCTGCTGCTTTTCCTCGGCAGATGTTCCTGTATTAATAAGTGTGTTGCTGGTCAGAAGTTCTGAGCTGCCTGTATATGCAAGTTTCCGTTTCCGTTTTATGCGGTACAGCATGAGATCACTTCGTTTTGCAAGGTCTTTAAAAGTACTATCCATTTCCGGAAGAAAACAGGCATATCCGGAGGAAATACTTAATGGATAGTTAAATGTATGCGCTGTTGCTTCTAAAGTTTGATTTAATTGAGCAATTCTGTCTTCGATATTATTTTCCTTATTCTTATTGTAGAAATATGCAAATTCATCTCCACCAATGCGGAAAAGATTTTCTTTTTCAGGAAAGAATTGCTTAATGCACTGAGAGCATAACTGCAGAGCTTCATCGCCTTTCTCATGTCCAAACCGGTCATTAATTATTTTCAGATTATCCAGGTCAAAAAGAATAAAACCGGTAGTGTGAAGTTCGTCTTTCTGTTCGTTAAGACGATTCACTTTCTTTTCATAGGCATTTCGATTCATAGTATCTGTAAGCAGATCCGTGTTCGCAAGTTTCTGTAGGTAAACAAGCTTTTGTTTCTGGAGATATTGATCATAAAAACGTGATACCTGGATCCAGACCAGCAAAAGGATGAATAGCATCGTTCCCAATGGAAGGAAGAGGGAGGTTTGTTGAAAATGCCGGATATAGTAAGCAACAAGTTCTGCAGCACCCAATGCCATGACCAGATACATTGGATATTTAAAATGTCTGGCAGCTTCATTTTGTAATTTTATAGATTCATAACGAATCAATGTTACTGTATAAATTACATTCACCAGCATGATCAGATGAGTTATCGGAAGAATGCGGAAGATATCGATGATTCCTGCACATTGAAGCAATACTGCCGCTGCCATATTGCACAGATAGAGAATGGACAGGTGTACAGCTCCTTTACGATATTTGCTTTTACAGATATCATACAGAATAAAGTTAAATGGTACTGGAAACAGGAAAAAAGTAAAGTAGTCTATAAAATAAAGTGCTCTTGGATCTGGAATTAAAAACTGCAGAAAACCACATTGCTTTAAAGTCCAAAGTGTGATCAAAAGAGAAAAAACACCAAGGTTCAGGAAAATCATGTAGGATTCATCTGACGAATATTTATCATTTTTCCTCATTATAGAAAAGCATAAAATCAGGCAGATGATTCCTAACGATAAGATTTCGCAGCTTAGAACCAATGAACAGAGACTGTTGCTCAGGATCTTCAGGGTACAGTCTCCTTTTGTCCCTCCAAAAAGATGGAAAGAATTTCCGTAGTAGTCTGAATATACAGGAATAATCCTGACCTGCAAGTGTTTTCCATCACTGTTTTTTGGAAGATCGACAATATGCCAGCAAGGGCCGGGAGACTTCATAAATCTTAATGTGTCAGTATCATTTCCAAATTCATAGATTTTCTCTCCATCAAGCAATACCTCAGCCCGGGTATGGGTTGTCTTGAACAAAATGGATTGTTGATTCTGAAAAGAATCTGGAAGAATGACATCTTCAATTCGAATATTATCTTCGGATCGTTCAGTTGTCACAAGTTGGGTTGTATTGTCAAAAACTAAATGTTCACGGGTCGTATTTTGATGAAAGATCCAACCTGAAAAGACAGTGCCAAACAGGATGAACAGGATTAAAGAGATCCATAATTTTTTCTTAAATTTCATAACTTTTTCCTTTTATAGAATATCACTTCCATCCGGGATCTTGGAAATAATCGTTCGATTAGTCCTGAACAGAAAGATAAGTGAGACAATCATTGACATGATCTCAGCAGTCAGGAAAGCCCACCATACTGCATGAAGCCCACCAAATTTTGCCAGTACATATGCAGCCGGAATCAGTACTACAAGCTGACGCATGATGGATACGATCATACTGAACACGGCCTTTCCAAGCGCCTGGAATACAGTACCGCAGATGATGCCGAACCATGCAAGTAAGTAATGGATACCGATGATACGAAGCGCAGGGACTCCAATCGTAAGCATATCAGCAGATGCGTTGAACATTCCAAGAAGTACCTGTGGAACTAATTCAAAGCAAAGGAATCCGAAGAGCATAATGCAAAATGCTGTTGCCATACTGAGTTTGATCGTCTTGACCATACGTTTTCTATTCTGCGCACCGTAGTTGAATGCAATGATCGGAGTGATACCGTTATTCAAACCGAAGACAGGCATGAAGAAAAAGCTCTGCAGTTTGAAATACACTCCGAATACGGCGGTTGCAGTAGATGAAAATGTGATCAGGATACGGTTCATGGAGTATGTCATAACAGAACCAATCGACTGCATGATAATAGATGGAATACCGATTGCATAAATTGTTCTGATAATTCTTCCGTCCGGCCGGAAACCACGGAACTGAAGCCTTACATCCGGGTTGAATTTATGATTACATGTAAATGAAACAAGTGCTCCGACACACTGTCCGATGACCGTAGCCACGGCAGCACCTGTAACCCCCATCTTCGGGAAACCAATCAGACCAAAGATCAGGATCGGGTCAAGAATGATATTCGTAACCGCACCGCATAACTGAGAAGTCATACTGAAAATGGTTCTTCCTGTGGAAGTGAGCAGTCGTTCAAAGCAAATCTGTGCCAGCAGTCCCATAGAGAAGATCATAACAGTGCTCAGATAATCAATTCCCATTTCCATGATCTCAACATCTGCATTTCCAATCTGGCTTGCATAGAAAGGTTTTACAACTGTAAAGCCAAGGATAAGAAATACAATATAACTTATGATATAAAGAAATGTTCCGTTAGACGCAATCTTATTTGCTTCGTCAGTTTTTTTGCTCCGAGTGCTCTGGAAAGAAGTGCATTCATACCAACGCCGGTACCGGTTGCAACTGCGATGAGCAGCATCTGTAACGGGAAGGCAAGAGAAACTGCGGTAAGAGCATTTTCTGACAGTTTTGCTACAAAGATACTGTCTACAATATTATAAAGTGCCTGCACTAGCATGGAAACCATCATCGGTAAGGACATGTTGAACAAGAGTTTGCCAATCGGCATGGTTCCCATTTTGTTTTCTGCTGCAGGGGCAGAAGCTGTTTTTTGGTTCATATATTCTCCTGTTATTACTAAAAATTCATTTAAAGTGCCAATTATTAATAATAGCATTATATGGTGTACGTTTCAATAGTTGAAGACTTGAAAATGTCTTAAAGGTCAGTTTGGCATTCTTGAATTATTGTGTTAATAGGTAAAGTCAGTAGAAGTAATAGTAACAACTTGACAGTTTGCGTACTGTATGATATTTTCTAAGTAGTAAGTAGTAAGTAGTAAGTAGTAAGTAAAAATAAAAATGGCGATCAGGAAATAAGAGGAAAGAGAGGAAGACAGGTATGAAAGATCTTACATTATCTCAGCAATATGCATTACTTGCGTTGGACGGACAGGAGAGTATTCATCCAAGCGTGGCAAAAAGTGCTGTATTGAGAGCTGTTTCGGCTGCGCAGGTGTTGGAGACAGAATTAGGAAAAGCAGATGTGGATTCATTTTCAGAATTTTCTGCAGAACTTCAGAAAGCGGTACAGATGGCAAAAACATTAAAGAAAAAAGAGGAGACTCAGATTGAGAAAGAAGTGGCTGCTGTTTTGGAAGCAGAAGAACTTCTAAAGGAAATACCGGACATTTTGGGCTGTGATATGAATTATGATACATCAGGTGTTGAACTAAAGGCATACCTTAGTGATGAGACAAGTTATATCAGAATAAAAGAAGGACTTCGTGCAGAGATTCTAGAGGATGGTCCAATTAGTCTGGAAGATGCGGTTCTCTTATGGCTTCTCCGTGAAAGTGGCTGTATCCATGACTTATTTTCTGTATCAGAGCAGAACCGTGTAGAAGAGCGTATGACAGAAGCTGCCGTTCAGGATGAGAAGTACCGTGCATTATGGGAAGCAGAATTTCATAATGTTTTTGAAGGATTTATGAATCGGTTTGTGAAGACTAAGAGCAAACTGCTTAAGAATCCATATTTAGAGGGTGTTAATCTTGTATTCCCGTATCTTGACAGAAGAAAATCTGTATTTATTGATATGGTTATTTTTGGAACTAACGTGGCAGACAGAAGAGCTGCGGCTGTAGAATATCTGAAGAAAAAAGGCTTTGCGGTAGAGGAGATCAGAGTAGGCAGTGAGACTTTACTAAAAATAGGCAATATATATTACCGTATCTTCCCAATGACAAAAACAGCATATAAAGTACCGATTCAGGGAGTCAACCTGGTACCGGCATACTGGCAGTAGGAAGAAAGTACTGAAATACTAATTATGTAGACAGTAGAAAAGGTGAGCAGATGTCAAGACAGAGAAGCATGGAAGTAATAGAGCAGGCAGAATATGTGACAATCGGAGAGCTTGTACGGCTTACGGCAGTGCGTTACAGTACTTTGAAATTTTATACAGAGGAAGGAATGCTGCCGTTCGAGCAGGCAGAAGAGAATCTGACCAGAAGATACCGCAGAGTTGAGAGCTTAGAAAGGATTGCGCAGATTCGTCGGTTAAGAGAACAGAAGAAGACGATTCCGGAGATTAAAGAGATTCTGGGATGTGGTGAACTGTAAAATATGAATATTATCTAGAAAAAATACGAATCTCCAGAAGAAGTTCAAGTATAAAAATACTGATTTCTACTGGAGATTCGTATTTTAAGAATATGTGTTAATATTGGAAAATTATGCATCCAGTATGCTTTCTGCAACTTCTGGAAGAATTTCACTGACTGCTCCATGGTAAGCTGCGGTTGCTTTTTCATCCAGATAATGTGGTTCCTTGTGGATTACGATCAAATCTTTACCTGTGAAATGCGGAAGCATATCTTTGCACAGACTGGAATTCAGGTTCATTCCGAGAACGAGAATCGTATCAGCTTTAGCAACTTCTTCCACAGCATGGCTAATGACAGTATTACTGAGCATTTCACCATGTAAATAAACTCCAGGATGAATCACAGTCGATTTACACACATCACAAAGAGGAACTTTATCACTGTTTTTGATATATTCAATCGGGAAAATCTTTCCGCAACGTGGACACGCATTATTTTCATAAATATTTCCATACATATTGATCACATTTTTACAGCCGGCTTTCTGAGGCATATTATAGATGCCTTTTGTAATGATTGTCTTTAAATATCCTGCCTCTTCTAATCTTGCAAGTGCTTCATTTCCCTTTCCTGCCTCCAGATGTTTGGAAAGAATTTCATTTCTATAATATTCATAGAATAATTCTGCATGTGTGTTAAACATACGGGCACTGAATAATTCTTCCGGAGAGTAGCCATACTTTTCTTCAATCCGATAGGATTCGTCGCTGTCTCGATGATATGCGACATTTTGCTCTCTCATAAATTCCATTCCGGCGAGACAAACAAGATATTTAGATGTTCTAATTGTTTCTTCAAGATAGTTTAAATTCATAATCATCCCTGCCTTTACAAAATGCTGCTGTTAACGAGTTACTATAATGCTAGTATAGCATAAATAAAAAGAATTGTCTGAAAATTCAAATAAAAACAGGATAAAATTTAAAGAAAACTGGACAAAATAAAATTTACAGTTGACAATAGCGAGAAAATAAGCTATATTAAAAATATAATAATAGTAATTATTATCAAAATAAAAAGGAGGTTATCACATGGAGAAAAAAGCGCTTTATAATTTGTCTTATGGAGTATTTATGTTATCCACACGTTCCGGTGAGAAAGTAAATGGCTGTATTACCAATACATGTATGCAGGTAGCGAATGACCCAGTTCGAATTGCGATCTCTGTTTTGAACAGTAATTATACCTGTGATCTGATCAAAGAAAGCGGAATTTTTGCACTGAGTCTGTTGGATGTAGAATGTTCCTTTGAGACGATTAAGCATTTCGGATTCCAGTCAGGAAGAGATGTGGATAAGATGAAAAATCTTACGTTACCGGTAGATCAGAATAATATTCCGTATATGGGATATCAGGCATGCGCCGTGATCAGTGGTAAGGTTCTGGAACAGCAGGATCTCGGTACACACACTCTGTTCATTGCAGAAGTAACAGATGCAAAACTGCTGAATGAGAATGCACCGCTTACTTACGCCGATTATCAGAATCGCGTAAAACCAAAGAAGAAAGAGATACCTCAGGATAAGAAGATCGTTGGATGGAGATGTAAGATCTGTAATTATGTATATGAAGGCAGTGAACTTCCGGCAGATTATATCTGTCCAATTTGCGGACATGATGTCAGCGATTTTGAACCGATTTTTGAAAATTAGTGGTAATGATTCATTGATCTTGTTGTGTAGTGAATGGATGCAAGGTCAGGAATAATTATAAAAATGAAGATGAAAAGAAAAGGAGATATGAAATTATGAAAAAATATGTATGCGATTTATGTGGATGGGAATATGATGAAGAGCAGGGATACCCGGAAGGCGGTATCGCACCTGGAACAAAGTGGGAAGATGTACCGGAAGATTTTGAATGTCCTCTGTGTTCCGCAGGAAAGGATCAGTTCTCTGAGGAGTAGGGGAAGCATCGCGTAACCGGATAGTGGTACAGGTAACTTATAAGAAAAGTCCTTTCTCAGATCAAATAGTAGATCATGAGAGAGGACTTTTTATCAATTAACTGACGAACTTTTCTATATATTTATAGTCCCAGTTCTTTTAATAACTTTGCCTGATATGCAGCATCAGATACTGCTTTTTTCAAATCTTCAGTTCTTTCCTGCTCTAATAAATACTTGGTTAATTTATTGATTCTTGTTTCACCCTCAGTGCGTCCACGTTTTTCGCCAACGCGTTCACCTTCTGCATATGCTTCTTGTCGTTCAATCTCTTTTTCTTCCCATTTTTGCATGTATTTAATCTCCATTTCTTTGCTGGATTTAAGCTTGGTGATACGTTCATGCATCTGATGAATCCGTTTACTTTCACACTTTTTTGCCACAGTATCTGTTGATTTTTCCATATACTCCAAAAGTTCGATTAACTCTGGATTGACGAATTCTGGATGTTTTCCATGACTGTTCAGAAAAATTCTGGTTGCGCCATCCTCTAGTTCTAACTCTGAAATTTCTTCACATTTCATTCGAAACGTGTACTGATATAATTCATAACCGAATAAATCAAATGGCATAATCATTATGATGATAACGGTATTTAATGCGTTAAAGTCAATACTTCCAGGTGGTAGTAAATTGGAATCGATGAGTCCTTGATATAATCTACTTCTCTTAGGCAGATTTTTGGTATTCTGTTTTTGAGGTTCTGTGTCATATACAACATCATCTTCATCAATTGCATAAACATCGAGTCTTATCTGGCGATTTTCTTTAGAATTTCTGAACTCTTTTTCTGTTTGTGGCGGGTATTTTAGATGTGTGTCCTGTCCAAGGACAATATCAAGAAGTGTCTTCATATTATCCTTGTCTTCCATTGCCTCATCAAATAAGAACTTATCCATTAGGTTTAAATCTTTGAGTGTTCTTTTGTCTTTTGTCACTATAGCTTCTCCTTTCCTTTACAGATAAACTTCTTGTTTGCAAGAAAATGCTATAGCTTCTATCCTAAGATTAACATATACTTTCAGCAGATTCCAGTGTATAAAGAGGATTTTTTCATTTTCTCAAACAGTATTTATCCGTTTACGTATCATCACTTTTGGGAATTACTGCCGATCTATCATGGCTCCGAAAAATAGATGAAATGAATTTAGATACTTTGTACAGATGACTAGATGTATCATCTGTGTGCAGCTAGCATAACATAAGCAAAAGATAAACTCAAGAAATATTTTGTGATACTAAAGGAGGCATCATGTATCAATAATACATAGTGCCCATCAAAGAGGATATTTTTAACAGTACATTAAGTCAATTCTTACTGTCGAATTGCCATCAATACTAACACGGGCATTCATTTTAATTACATTTTTGTACATTATAATAATTAGCTTTATCCGTATAGTTATATAGTATAATAAACGGAATTATACAATATACTGAATAGAAATTATAAATAAACACACAAATCAAGAAATAAACTGAATATTAACATAAAAATATAAAAATAAACAGAGAAATATAAGACAAAATAAAATAAAAAAAGTTGTTGACAGACAATAATGAACGTGATATTGTATGCTTGTACAAAATAATAGACAAAAACAAAGAGCAAAGGTGCTTACATTTCGTAGTAGCTTTGCTCTTTTTGTTTTTGTTTATTATAAAAATTTTTCAGCGCGCGATGTATTTGACAATTAGTTGAGATTAAGGCAACTGTGAAACAGCTGCAGATTCAGGAGGATTTGACAATGAGATTAAAAGACACAGGATTAACAGCACAGGATATCAAAGACAAAGTAAGCAAATACATGATCGAGACTTATGAGCGTTTCGATTTTCTTGCAGAGACAGCCGAGGGGATGTATCTCTATGATGAGAATGGAACACCATATCTTGACTTTTATGCAGGAATCGCAGTAAACAATGCGGGAAACAGAAACCCGAAGGTTGTAGCAGCAGTCAAAGACCAGGTGGACGATATAATGCACACATTTAACTATCCATATACCATTCCACAGGCGCTGCTTGCTGAAAAAGTATGTAAGACACTTGGAATGGACAAGATCTTTTATCAGAACTCAGGAACAGAGGCCAACGAGGCAATGATCAAGATGGCGCGTAAATATGGTATTGAGAAATATGGCCCAAACAGATATCACATCGTTACAGCAAAGGATGGTTTCCATGGAAGAACATTTGGAGCAATGTCAGCAACAGGTCAGCCGGGAAATGGATGTCAGGTTGGATTCGGACCTATGACTTACGGATTCTCTTATGCACCATATAATGACCTGAAAGCATTCAAGGATGCATGCACAGAGAATACGATTGCAATTATGATCGAGCCTGTACAGGGCGAAGGCGGAGTTCATCCGGCAACACAGGAATTTATGAAAGGACTTCGTGAATTCTGTGATGAGAAGGGAATGCTCTTACTTCTGGATGAGGTACAGACAGGATGGTGTAGAACCGGAGCAGTTATGTCTTATATGAACTACGGAGTAAAACCAGATATCGTATCTATGGCGAAAGGTCTTGGTGGCGGAATGCCAATCGGAGCAATCTGTGCAACAGAGGAAGTATCCAAAGCATTTACAGCCGGATCACATGGAACAACATTTGGAGGACATCCGATTAGCTGTGCAGCAGCACTTGCAGAGGTTGGAGAACTTCTTGACAGAGACCTTGCAGGAAATGCAAAGAAGGTCGGAGATTATTTTGCAGCGAAATTAGAGAAGTTGCCACATGTAAAAGAGGTAAGACATCAGGGACTTCTGGTTGGTGTTGAGTTTGATGATACAATCTCAGGAGTTGATGTAAAACATGGATGCTTTGACAGAAAACTTCTTATCACAGCAATCGGAGCACATATTATCCGTATGGTTCCACCACTGATCGTCAGTGAAGAAGAGTGTGATAAGGCAGTTGAGATTATCGAAGAGGCAGTAAAAGCATTATCATAAATAGAGAAGAAGTATAGAAGACAAGGGCGTCACGAGAATGATCGTGCGCCCTTTTTCTTCGTGGTTTCTGGAATCGTTGAGACGATAATGAAATGCTGTTCACTCTCGTGTAAATCAGAAAAATCATTCAGATGATTTGTATGGGAGTAAGCAGCAGAAATAGAAGAGAGGGTGAATGATATGGCACATCTAGTTATTACAATCGGATGCGAATACGGTGCAAAGGGAAACCAGATTGGCCGGAAAGTCGCAGAAGATCTAGGAATTAAATTTTATGATCGAGACACAGTAGACCAGATCATAAAAGAAGTCGGAATACCGAAAGAGATTATGGAGAAAGTTGAGGAAGGTGTTACAATCGCAGGAAAAGGAGCGGAAGGAGATGTTCGTGGTTCTTTTTCAAAATATGCAGATCTGACAGATCGTGCGATGCATGTTCAGAAAACGATTATACGAAAACTTTCGGACAGAGAATCTTGTGTGATCATCGGGCGATCAGCAGATTACATTTTGAAGGAACATCAGCCGATTCTTAGAGTATTTATTTATTCTCCAAATGAAGTGAGGATTCATAACGTAATGAAGAGTCACAATCTTTCAGCAGACGATGCAAAGCTTCTTATCATAGAAAAGGATAAGAGGTACCATAAACGTCACCTGGCACTGACAGGAAGCAACCGTGGTGACCGTCATAAACGTGACATGCTGATTGATAGCAGTCTTCTGGGAGTAGATGGAACCGCAGAGTTGATTGAAGATGTAGCAAAAAAGATAATGAACAAGTAGGAGGGAACAGGTTATGACACAGAAAAAATCAGAGTTTAACAAAGTATTGAATGCCTGGGACATCCTTGTAATCGCCTTTGGCGCTATGATTGGATGGGGCTGGGTTGTATCAACAGGTGGTTGGATTGAAAAAGGCGGAGTTATCGGAGCTGCACTTGGTTTTGCAATCGGTGGTATCATGATCTTTTTCGTGGGTATGACATACGCAGAGCTGACAGCAGCAATGCCACAGTGTGGTGGAGAGCATGTATTTAGTTACCGGGCAATGGGGTCAACGGGATCTTTTATCTGTACATGGATGATCGTACTTGGATATGTCAGTGTAGCATGTTTTGAAGCTTGTGCATTTCCAACGATCATTACCTATCTTTGGCCGGGATTTTTAAAAGGCTATATGTATACAGTTGCAGGATTTGATATCTATGCATCCTGGCTGATCACGGCGATTGTAATCGCATTTTTGATTATGTTGATCAATATTATCGGTGCAAAGACAGCGGCTATTCTGCAGACAGTTCTGACTTGTATCATCGGTGGCGCAGGAATCTTACTGATTGTTGCATCAGTGATCAATGGAACAGTTGACAATCTGGATGGACAGATATTTGCAGGAACTACAGCAGGTGTGAATATCAAAGCAATCATTGGAGTTGCGGCAATGTCACCGTTTTACTTCATTGGATTTGATGTTATCCCGCAGGCGGCAGAGGAAATCAATGTTCCACCGAAAAAGATTGGAAATATCTTGATTTTATCTGTAGTGCTTGCAGTTATCTTTTATGCATTTGTTATTATAGCAGTTGGATTCGTTATGAATCCTGGAGACATTATCGCGTCACAGGAAGCAACAGGACTTGTAACGGCAGATGCGATGGCAGCGGCATTTAACACGAAAATCATGGCAAAGGTTATTATTGTCGGTGGAATGTGTGGAATCGTTACATCCTGGAACTCCTTCTTACTTGGTGGTTCCCGTGCAATGTATTCCATGGCAGAGTCTTACATGATTCCAAAATTCTTTGCAAAATTACATCCGAAGCACAAAACTCCTGTAAATGCTTTGATCCTGATCGGTATTCTGACAATGCTTGCTCCGTTCGCAGGAAGAAAGATGCTTGTATGGATCAGTGATGCCGGTAACTTCGGATGCTGTTTCGCTTACTGCATGGTTGCTCTGTCTTTTATGATCCTGAGAAAGAAAGAGCCGGATATGCCGAGACCGTATAAGGTTCCATGCTATAAATTTTTCGGAACTATGGCAGTTATCATGTCAGGATTTATGGTTGCAATGTACTGTATTCCGGGAAGCGGTGGAAACCTGATCCTTCAGGAGTGGCTGATGGTACTTGGATGGTCAGCACTTGGTGTTGTGTTCTATGTTGTATGTAAAGTGAAATACAAAGAGTCCTTTGGTACACTTGTTGAGATCATCTCTGATGAGGATGCAGCAACTCTGATGCCGGAGGCAGATGAAGAAGAGCTTGATAAAGTGATCGATGCAGCCATTGATCGTGTATTGATGCAGAAAAGTGATTTGATTGGAGGCATAGTTTAATAATGAATGAATTTAGTTTTTCAGTTCCACAGAATATTACAGTAGGGAAGGGAAGCCTTGCAAAGCTTCCCGAGATTGCTAAGAAGTCAGGCGGCTCACATGCATTTCTTATGTCCGGACCGCATCTGGCGAAGATGGGGCTTGTGGAGAAGGCAGCAAATTCTTTGAAATCTGCAGGGATTTCCGTTGATACATTTACAGATATAGAAGGAAATCCTTCTGTTGAGACAGTGGATAAGGCAACAGCAGCATTCAAAGAAGCAGGCGCAGATTTTATCGTTGCATTTGGAGGAGGTTCTCCGATGGATGTGGCAAAAGCAGTCGGTGTTACTGCAAAATATGGCGGAAGCATTACAGAATATGAAGGTGCCCACAAAGTTCCGGGACCGATCATTCCGTTGATCGCGATCCCGACAACAGCAGGAACAGGTTCTGAGGTGACCGCATTTTCAGTTATTACAGATCACAGCAGAGACTATAAATTGACGGTATTCAGTTATGAGATTCTTCCGGCATATGCAATCCTGGATGCAGAGCTTTTGACAACAGCTCCGGCAAGCGTTGCAGCAGCATGTGGAATAGATGCATTTATCCATGCGGAAGAAGCATACATTTCTACTGCGGCATCACCGTTTTCGGATGCGATGGCAGAGAAAGCCATGAGTCTGATCGGTAAAAACATTCGTCGTTTCGTTGCAAACCGTGGAGATATCGAAGCAGCAGAGTCAATGCTTGTCGGTTCACTTTTCGCAGGAATTGCCTTTTCCTTTGCAAGACTTGGAAATGTACATGCAATGAGCCATCCGGTCAGTGCATTCTTTGATGTACCGCATGGAGTGGCAAATGCAGTATTGCTTCCGGTAATCGCAGAGTATAATGCACTGGCTGATCATGGAAGATATCTGACAATCTATAATGATATCAGTCCGATTCCGGCTTACGCAGAAGAGTTTGAACCAATGATGCTGGTAGATGCAATCCGTGAGTTATGTGGGGAGATTGGAATTCCGGCGAATCTGACAGAAGCGATTAATAATGCAAGCAAGACAGGACCGGTGAGTACAGAAGAGATTGAGAACAAGATTGAAGCAATGGCAGTGGATGCCATGAAGAGTGGAAACATTGCAGTGAATCCGAGGTCTTCCAGACAGTGTGACATTGAAATGTTGTACAGAAAAGCGTTGTAAGGATGAAGTAGATGGACTATTTATCACATAATGTATCAGAAAACTTGAAGAAAATTCGTAAAGCAAAGGGAATGAGTCTGGAATTTGAGACAGACCAGCCACATGTGTACCGGAACCAGGGAACAGAAAAGGTATGTTGTGTGTGCTTCTTCCTGGATTATACGAGAATAATATAAAAAAGAGATTTTAAATATAAAAAACAGGTGGTAGAATAAACACAGAACTATTCTATCACCTGTTTTACGTTACGAAAGAGAGGAAGAGAAACATGTATCAGGCAGCAAATGACAGATATGAGAAAATGGCTTATGTACGTTGCGGAAAGAGCGGATTAAAGCTCCCGGCAATTTCACTTGGATTGTGGCACAACTTTGGAGATACCGGTGTTTATGAGAATATGAAAGAAATCCTTTTCACAGCATTTGATAATGGAATCGTACACTTTGATCTGGCAAATAATTACGGGCCGGCTTATGGAAGTGCAGAGAAGAATTTTGGTAAGATTCTGAAAGAAGAACTTGGCGTGTACAGAGATGAGCTTCTGATCAGCACAAAGGCCGGTTTTGATATGTGGGAAGGCCCTTATGGAAACTGGGGAAGCAGAAAATACCTTCTTTCCAGTCTGGATCAGAGCCTGAAGCGTATGGGGCTGGATTATGTAGATATCTTCTACCATCACCGGATGGATCCGGAGACTCCGCTGGAAGAGACGATGGGAGCACTTGCAAGTGCAGTGCAGTCAGGAAAAGCACTTTATGTGGGACTTTCAAATTATGATGGTCCAACATTGGAAAAGGCAGAGGCAATCTTAAGAGACTTGAAGTGTCCATTTGTGATCAATCAGAACAGATATTCTATCTTTGACAGAACAATTGAGAAAAATGGATTGAAAGACACCGCGAAGAAGCTGGAGAAGGGAATTATTGCATTCAGTCCGCTGGCGCAGGGACTTCTTACCGACCGTTATCTGAAAGGAATCCCGGAAGACAGCAGAATTATGACAGACGGACGTTTTCTGAAGAAATCTGCTCTGACAGAAGAAAAACTTGTGAAAATCAGAGAACTGAACGGACTGGCAGCCGGAAGAGGTCAGACATTGGCAGAGATGGCATTGAGTTGGATTTTGAAGGATGGTATTGTAGCAAGCGTTCTTGTAGGCGCATCAAAACCGGAACAGGTATTGGATAATATCAAGGCAATACAGAATACAGAATTTACAGAAGAGGAACTGCGCAAGATTGATGAGCTGTCGCTCGTTTAGTCTAGTTGTCACAGTTAATCTGTGTTATACTGATTAAAATGAAAAGTTGAAAAAGGAGAATTTACCATGGATAGAATTGCAAGCTTTACAATCAACCATTTGGATCTGATGCCGGGATTATATGTCTCAAGAAGAGACGCAAAAGGAGATTGTGTCACAACAACATTTGATCTGAGAATCACAGCACCGAACAGAGAGCCGGTTGTGGATACTCCGGCACTTCATACGATTGAGCATCTGGCGGCAACTTATCTTCGTAACAGTGAGAAGAAGGATGACGTGATCTACTTTGGACCAATGGGCTGCAGAACAGGATGTTATCTTGTAATGTTCGGTAATCTGGATTCAGAGGATGTTCTTAATCTGGTTCTTGAGATGTGTGATTTCATTATCGGATTTGAGGGAGAGATTCCGGGAGCTGCACCGGAGCAGTGTGGCAACTATCAGGAGCAGAACCTTGATATGGCGAAGTATTATATTAAGAAATACAAAGATGCATTGGTGAATGACCGTCATCTTGTATATCCAGAGTAGAAGGTCTTTATCAGAAATAAATTTTTAATCAGATCTCTTGAAATGAACAGAAAAAGGGAATGGGTTGAAGTTTTCAGTCCATTCCCTTTTTCGTGTAAAAATCTAGATTAAGCAACTTGATTGTAACGATTTTCTAGAAAATTTATCTGTTTATTCATCCTGAACATCTAACGTATTTGTATTCAGGTCGTATGTTACAACATCATCCCAGTTTCGCCGAAGGACAACCTCAGCAGTCAGATCAGTATTGTTATAATTGATGGACCACTGTGTATTACTGGTTATTTCGACTGGATTTGGATCCTGAGAGGCAGCTTTCAATGCATTCCAGGAAGTTATGTTTGTGTGTTCTTTTTCTGTTTCAAAAACGTTAAGAACCGCATCGTAACGTTCTCTTCCATGTCCGTAAATCCCATTTCTCTGGTTTGGGGCAACCTTGTCTTTATATAGAATGAAAAAGTTGGTAATTGCTTCCGATTTCGTATCTACAAGTTCGCGGGTATTACTGTTGCAGTCATACTCAATGACGCGTCCATCTCCGTTGGCATCTGTGATATAGAAATGATAATCTCTGCCGGAGGATGCAAACATATCGTAACTCTTTAGTAAGGTAACGGCCTCTTCTGTTGAAGCAGCGCGGTCAAGTACAAGACGAATTGCAAGAGTAGTGGAAATCGTAGGTTTTCCTGTATCCTGATGAACAGGGTCACTGTCCAGCGTCAGTACTGCAATAGAAACACCTTTTTCATTCATACCGTCGAGACAGATGAATGGAGAAGTTAATGAAGCAAGTTTTTTCTTTACATTCTCATCAGGAATGTTGGCAGATACATTATCAAGTGCTGCGAATGCAACAGATTTATATCCATTTTTCGGTGTACAGTACACGAGCATTGCGGAAGTATCTTTTTTAAAATCGTAATTACGACCCATATGAATATCACCGTCTGTATCAGTCATTGTAAATGCAGTACAGCCAAATTTCGGGGCTTTGATCTTGACCGGAAGAAGAGGGAGTGCTTCCTTCAGAATTGCATCGATCATACTCTGATCATCTGTGATCCCGTAGTTGATTACATCATCTAAGTTATAATCATATTTCACATCCATTCGATACAGGTTATAGCCATCGTCATAAGAACTTATCTTTTGAATGGAAGACATTGTGCGAAAACGTGTGAAATAAATTCCTGTAAAGATTCCGATACAAAGCAGAAGAAATACAAGAAGAACAAGAAGGATTCGTGTTACATATTTTTTCATAGAGGTTCCCCCTTTCATGATGTGTACCCAGGGTGTGCTTATTTCAGCATATAAGATTTTAATTGCCCACGGGTTTCAATCCCCAATTTGTTAAAAATGCTGGTTATGTGCTGTTTTACTGTCCGTACATTCATATGCATATAATCAGCAATTTCATTGTTTGTCCAGCCTCTGTTAGCAAGCATTGCAATTGAAAATTCAGTGGTTGTCAGATTGTCGGCAACATCGTCCTGTGTTGCTGGATTATGGATTCTTCTCCAACCATAACTGAACTGATAGGTGATGTTTATGATACGTTTATAGTCATCGGGATAATCTGTTTTCAGACAGGTTTCAATCAATCCTTGCAGCAGACCGTGATGTTCGCCGATTCCCTCAATCAGTCCGTCAGGACGGGCGAGAGTCCAGGCGTTTATAAAATATTGTCTGGCAAGCTCCTGTTTCCTCAGATTCATCGCATCCATTGCGCCCATAAGATTCAGGTAGATCATAGCAATCGGATAGACATTCGTGCTTAACATCAGACAGGCATGGACAATCCCAAGTGACTTTTCATATTCCTGGGAAAGATAGGAATTATGAGCCAGGATATAACCTCCCCACAATCTCATTCCGACAGGCAGTTCAGAGAGATAGTCTGACAGAGGAGGAACATCTCCGACTGGAAGATGAAGGAGCGTTTGTGCGGCAACGGTTGTAAAAATTGCGAATGCGGTAGTCTTCCGATTATCTTCCTTTTTCAGAATCTGATCTAAGTTCTCTTTCAGACTTTTCAACCCTCCGGTTGCAGAGTTGATTCTATTGAGAGAAAGATTGGCAAATGTATAGATCAGGCAGGCAGAAAGCCGGAGCATGGGATCGGGATGACTCAAATATAATTCTGCAAGATCAACGGCTTTGTCATGTTCGCCAGTGAAATAATAGTACTCGCAGTAGGCCATTTTCTGCATGTCCTGATTTTTCAGGTTTTGGATAAAATTCAGACACTCTCCCGGCCGGAAAGCAGTGCTCATAAGCAGCATAGGCAGATATCCGGTGTCTTGAGGTTCTTTATGAAGTCCAAGAATATAATCAGTGGATACATGGAATTCCCGTGCTAATTTTATTAAAAGATCACTGTTGATCGATTTGGTGTCGCCATTTAAAATCCGGCTGATCTGTGAAGGAGCAACGCCAAGATGCAGCGCAAGCTCCTTGCGGGTCAGCTGATGTGTATCGCATAACTGCTGGATGCGTTCACCAGGAGATACCGTAGTTCCGTTCTTGTTTTCAACCATGGTCATCACCTTCTTTCCAATCATCCAGATATTTACCAGGCTCTCTTAATTGACTTTATTGTAGCACGGGAAATAGATTGTGACATCGTTCATTTATGAAAAAGATTGGTTGCGTTTTTGCAAATAATAAGGGATTTTCAATGAGATAAATTGCAAAAATGCAAATTTAGTTCTTAAGCAATTCCGCATTCTTATGAATTGTCTCATTAACAATATTCTCTACATAACTTCCGATATGTTTTTTGACATCCTTATCCAGTTCATTTGGATAGATCGGAGTACCGTATTCGAGAACAACATGTGTTTTTTTGATCTTCGGAAAATGATTTTCGAAAATTTCAGCAGTATTATTCATAGAAATCGGTACGATCGGACAGCCGGTCTTTGTGGCAATCTTGAAAGCACCTTCTTTGAAAGGAAGAAGACTTAATTCTTCACCTTTATTTCTTGTACCTTCAGGGAAGATACAGATAGAGATACCGTTCTTTACATAATCGATTGCCTGCAGGATTGTCTTTAAACCTTCCTTCGGATTTTCACGATTAAGGAAAAGACAATAGACAAAACGCATCCAGGTAGAAAGAAGCGGAATCTTTTCCATCTCTTTCTTTGCCACATAACCTGTAAGATTCCTGCATCTGCTGTAAGTGAGCAGAATGTCAAAGAAGCTGCGGTGGTTTCCGATAAAGAGAACAGGTTCATCCGGTACATTCTCTTCACCGATCACGGTAACATTCACACCGGTCATTTTCAAAATCACTTTAAATCCCCACTGGACAATACGCAGAGAACTGATGTCACGCGCATGTGGGTTGAATTTACCGATCAGCCATTCCACAAAGAAAACAGGAATAGAAAGAATCAGGTAAAGAATTAGAAAAATTGCAACAAAAATAAATCGAAACATATAATATCCTTTCTTTATCTTAAGAATAATAGAGTCGCCATAATATAAAATAACTATTGGCGTATGTAGCTTTATTATACCGTAGCAGCATAAAAAATACAACTGATGCATAGATTGAAGGGAAATAAAAAAACCGGATGGCGTTACTGTTTACAGTATCTGGAATATTGTAATGAAAAATAAAAAACAAAAGGGCATTTTAGCTGTGTTTCTACTGTGTGTCTGTTTTTTTATAAGCGGATGTATTACCAGGAGTGAGAAAGAGCAAAAACGAAAAGATCTGGAATATATTCTGATCGACCAGGAGCATCTTCCGGAGGAAATGACAGAAGTGCTCGGTCAGTTAAAAAAGAAAGCATTTCATTTTGTTTATTCGGATCAGGGAAAGACGTATCTTGCAGAAGGATACGGTGCATGTCCGACAACAGGATATACTATTGAGGTGAAGAAACTTTATGAAACGGAGCATGCAGTTTGTTTGAATACAAGTCTGATGGGACCGGCAACTGGTGAAGAGACGAAAGAAATCACGACATTTCCATACATAGTCGTGGAAATCAGTGAAACAGAAAAAGAGGTTATGTTTGATTGAGGAGGAGCAGGATGGAAATTGTGAAGAGAGCGATATGCCTGATGCATGAGGGAAAATGTATTTACGATCAGTTTCAGCTGGACGAAGACTATAACGTTCCGGATGCGAAGGAGGATGTGGGAAATGTAATTGAAGGGACAGTCTGTGTGAAGACGGAAGATATGAAGCTTGTAGAGAATTATCTGAAAATCAGTGGAAAAGCTCTATTTAAGATTTTGTACATGACAGCTTCTCTGGATCCGCAACCGGCAGTTTTAGAAGGAAAGCTTCCATTTGAAGAAATGGTATATGTAGAACAACCGGGAGAGGAAGAATATTTCCTGAAAAATCTCAGAACAGAGTTCAGTGTATCAATGGTGCATTCCAGAAAGCTGAGCCTGCATCTGCTGACAGAACTTGAAATTGGAAGGACTCAGATGATAAGTGAAGAAGTTACGGAAGATGTGGAAAGTGAACATGCTGTTTATAAAAAAATGAAAAAGTTTCGTCTGCTTGGATTGTCAGACACAAAAAAAGACACTTATAGAATAAAAGAAGAGATTACATTACCGGGAACGAAGGAGAGTATCAGCCAGATTCTGTTGTCCGAAGTGGGCGGCAGAAAGTTAGAACTGCGTCCGGGAACAGATGAGGTAACAGTCAGAGGAGAACTACAGGTGTTCTGTCTCTATCTGTCAGAAGAATCGAAGGCAGACTGGGTCAGCCAGGTGATTCCCTATGAAGGAAAACTTCTTTGCAATGGCCTGACAGAAGGAATGTTTTATTCTGTGGAACATACGCTGGAGGACACACTGGTTGATATCCGTATGGATGAGGACGGTGAGATGCGGCTCCTTGGGATTGAAGGGACATTACTGCTGCGGATGAACTTTTACGAAGAGCAGGAGATGGAGTTGTTAGAAGATATTTACTCTTTGCAAGAGCAGTGTATTCCGGAGAAACAGGAGACGATTTTTGAAGAGCTTTTAATGCAGAACCAATCCAGATATAAACTAACGGAACGGCTTTCACTTCCAGAATTAAAAGATGATGTACTTCAAGTACTCTACAGCAGAGGGGAAATCCAGATAGAGCATACGGAGTATAGAGAAGAAGGAATTCAAATAGAAGGAATCCTGCATCTTAACTTTCTTTACCTGCGAGGGGATGATGCAAGACCATATGGAAGCTGGCAGGGGATGATACCATTCCAACATCTGATCGAATGTTCCGATCTTCCGGAAAATGTACGGTGTACGATGAGTCATCATGTGGATCAGATCCAGGTGTCTATGGCAGGCAGTGAGGCTGTAGAAGTGAGAGCAATTCTTGCGTTTGATGCATTCTTACGGCGGGAGATAGAACTTCAGACAATCGTATCTGTCATGGAGAAACCGCTGGATCTTGAACAGATGGATAAGAGGCCGGGAATCGTTGGTCATATTGTGCAGGAGAAAGAAGATCTCTGGGAGTTGGCGAAACAGTATATGACTACAGTTGAAGGGATTATGAATGTAAACGAATTGGAAAATGAAAATGTGAAAATAGGGGATAAATTGTTGATTTTTAAAGAAAATATGAGTATACTGTAAGTACTATGTATACAAGATACATTTGTGTAAATTTTCACATCTGGTTCTTTAGAAAACAGCGATGGAGGTACACAGGATGAATCAAATTGAATTAAAAGCACTTGCCAAGATTAATTTAGGCCTGGATGTGCTTGGAAGACGCGAGAATGGATACCATGATGTCAGAATGGTCATGCAGTCTATTTATCTGTATGATGAAGTGAAGATTGCGAAGAAGAAAGAACCTGGAATTACACTGACAACAAATCTGAAGTTTCTTCCAACCGGGGATGGCAATATCGCTTATAAAGCAGCGCAGCTTCTGATGGATGAATTTGATCTGAAAGAAGGGGTTCAGATCACGCTGAATAAGCACATTCCGGTAGCTGCCGGTCTTGCAGGAGGAAGCTCGAATGCAGCTGCGGTTCTGTTTGGAATGAACCGGCTCTTCGGACTGCGTCTGACCCAGCAGGAGTTGATGGATCGGGGCGTGAAGCTTGGAGCAGATGTTCCTTATTGTATCATGAGAGGAACCGTTCTTGCAGAAGGGATAGGAGAAGAATTAAGTGTCCTTCCTGCCATGCCGAAATGTGCGGTACTGATCGCCAAGCCTCCGATCAGTGTTTCGACGAAGATGGTGTATGAAGCACTGGACTCCAAAGAGATTGTCGAGCATCCGGATATTGACGGGATTCTGGAAGGACTTCAGAAGGGAGATCTTCACAAGGTCGCAGATTCTATGGGGAATGTGTTAGAGGATGTGACAATACCGATGCATCCGGTGATCGTGGATATCAAGCAGGTGATGCAGGATTGCGGAGCAATCGGGGCAATGATGAGCGGAAGTGGACCGACTGTGTTTGGTCTGTTTGAAAACCGGGCATCAGCAAGAGAAGCACAGAAGATGATTCGGGACAAAGGTCTGACAAGACAGGCATATGTGACGAATATACACAACGTTAGGAGGAAGTAAAATGGGAACTGATTTTGGAGTAACAATGAATGAATATCTGCCTCTGAGAGATGTGGTATTTAATACATTGAGACAGGCAATCCTGCGCGGAGAATTGAAACCGGGAGAGCGTCTGATGGAGATTCAGCTGGCGAATAAACTCGGAGTGAGCAGAACCCCGATCCGTGAAGCAATCCGTAAACTTGAGCTGGAAGGTCTTGTCCTTATGATTCCGAGAAAAGGTGCGGAAGTTGCAGAGATCACAGAGAAGAATCTAAGAGATGTGCTGGAAGTGCGCTGTGCGTTAGAAGAACTTGCAGTACAGCTTGCATGTGACAGAATGGATGAAGAAGGAGTGCGTGAGCTTCGTGCGGCAGCGGAGACATTTGAGTCTATTCTCAACAGTGATGATATTACACAGATCGCACAGGCAGACGTTGCATTTCATGATATTATCTATGCTGCAACAGATAACCGCAGACTGATCCAGCTTCTGAATAATCTGCGCGAACAGATGTACAGATACAGAATTGAATATCTAAAGAAGAAAGAATGCTACCCACAGCTGTTGAATGAGCATCAGACAATTATTGATGCGATTGCCGGACATGATAAAGAGCTGGCTACAAAGTTTACAAGCCAGCATATTAAGAACCAGGCAGAAACGGTTGTTGGCACTATCCGTGAGAAAGAAGAAAATGCTTAAAAAATAAAGAATGTGCCTCGGCACATTCTTTATTCTATATGTATGGAATTCATTTTTGTGGAAAGACTTCATGTATGAACAAAATTGATTTATCATGTTACTGTTCACTCCCGTGTCAATCACTCCGCTGATTGACACGG
>OJAC01000126.1_pt1 | contig 73475 bp, 58 predicted proteins | sample 1588701 | NCBI WGS metagenome assembly OJAC01 (sample SAMN03283256) | human gut metagenome | biome: human-associated habitat; material: feces | host: Homo sapiens | place: USA | collected 2013 | reverse complement strand
CTGACGATACAAAAATTTATTATTTTTTATTGTCCTCTTGACGGGGAGCATACCACATTTCATAAAATGTGTGATGGTTCTTATTTTTTATCTTATAGCAATTCCATAAAATAATGCAATCAAGACAGTTCAGCAGAGTGCGAGTTTCCTTCTATAGCCCTCCTCGTAAATTATGTATATAAGAGGATTACTATACAGAACTTCGTCGCAAACTGCCATAAATACTACTATGAATAAAGGTTATATATCATAAACACTGCGCACTTTCAGTCCATCCGGCTTTCCATCGAGTATCTTCACTCTGTATTCTCCTGCATTTATGTCAAAATAATTATCTTCAAGAATCAGGTCATCATTCTCATTCCGGATTTCCACACTCTTTGCATATGCTTCTGCCTTAACAACTATCTCATCTCCGTCTACGCGCACAGCCAGTCCGGGATTCAGATAGTGGAAGTATTTCGGATAGGAAAAAATCACAGTTCCCTGAGAAATAATCTGATCATTTTCCCATGCCTCATAACTTACATATTCATTAAAACAGTCAATCTGGGGAAGTTCGACCTTATCCATCCATACAGCAGACAATGCCGGTACTTCCAGCCACTGTTCTTCCTCCCTCAGAATTGTGGCATCTGTCTTTCGCACTGCCCATTTCACCAGAACCCTGTGAGCATCCAGCGTTTCATTGGTCACATTCAGACGGATGGATTTTTCAAATTCAAAATGCTGACGGTTCATATCCGCTTCCACTGTCATCCAGCTCTGTTCTTCACAGGAAAGCATTACAGGCGCAAAGAATCTCTTCGCATAATAATGAAGCGCTTTCCAGCGTCCGTAATAATCAATGGATGACCAGGAAATAACCGGCCAACAGTCATTTAACTGCCAGTAGATTGCACCCATACAACGTCCCCGGTTTCTGCGGTAATGCTCGACTCCATATCGGATTCCATCTGCCTGGAGAAGCTGAGATGCATAAACAAAATCGCTGAAGTTCTCAGGATAACGGTATGCTGCCTGCATGTATTTGGCAATTTTTCCATTTCCTCCGTAATTTCTCTGATGTTTCTCCATCACATAAGAAAATGGATTCAATTCTTTCGGATCATCTGTTACTGTTTCAAGCGTTTTTACAGACGGGAATGACTGAAAACCAAACTCAGATGCATATCTGAAGAAATATTTACGATATTCTGAAAATGGCTTATTGCCATGCCATACTTCCCAGTAATGCACATCTCCACGGTTCGGATCATTGGGTTCATCAAAGGAACCGCCTGATGACGGGCTTGCAGGCCAGTAGAAGGTATCCGGGTCGTATTCGCTGAGAACTTCCGGAATAATGCGCTCATACATAAACAGATAATCTCTCATTTCTGTCGGCTTTGTCACCCAGGTGCCCTGCTTTACAAACATTTCCATCTCATTGTTTCCGCACCACAGGGCAAGGGATGCATGATGACGGAGACGTTTGATATTATCAATAAATTCCTGACGGATATTTGCCTCAAACTCCGGTGTCAGTTCATAGACAGAGCATGCAAACATAAAGTCTTGCCATACCATCAGCCCCAGTTCATCACAGAGATCAAAGAACCAGTCCTCAGGATAATAGCCGCCACCCCAGACACGTACTGTATTAAAGTTCGCCCTCTTGCACTGAAGAAGTAATTCTCTGGTACGTTCTCTGGATGTTCTCTGCAGAAGATTGTCCTCAGGGATATAGTCAGCGCCCATGGCAAATACCTGATAACCGTTTACTTCATGAGCAAAGCTCTCGCCCCACTGATCTTTCTCTACATGCATGGTCAGCGTACGAAGACCGATCTTTCTGCACCAGGTGTCCACGATCTTATCTCCTGTCTTCAGCTCTACCTGCACCTGATATAACGGCTGTTCTCCCAGTCCATTTGGCCACCAGAGCTGCGGATTTTCAATCTCAATTTCATCCGGACAGTCATCCCATATGGTTTTTGTTCCATCCGGTGCAGTTACAGTCACCTGATATTCCAGTGCCTGTGCACCTTCATACCCATCTGCTTCGCTCTCTTCCTCATCAACAGTCTCCACATCTACTTCCGGAACCAGCAGGACTTTGCCATCCTTATGTACCTGACGGATATACACGCTGTCCAGTCTGGCAGTTTCAATTCCCAGAAGTGTTACAGGACGGAAGATACCTCCATCCGGCAGACATGCACCCCAGTCCCAGCCGCACATATAGTGAGCTTTGCGCAGATGCATAAATCCTTCAACTGTGTCTTCATTTCCCCTGTTTTTATATTTCTTAAATGCCTCTGCCATGAATTTCAACGGAGAGCGGATGATAACACGTAAGGTATTTTTGCCGTTTTCAAGCAGCTCTCCTACCGGAAATTCCCAGATCCTGTGCATGTTATCAACTTTTCCAAGACAACATCCATTCAGATAGATATCCGCAATCGTATCAATCCCGTCAAATCTCAGGATCACTTCCTGACAATCTTTAAACTGCGTTTCTTCATAATTAAATACCGTTCTGTATTCATAGTCCTCCTCCATCAGTGCTTTCGCCTGATATTCATTATCCCCAAAGAACGGATCCGGCATCTTTCCGTTCTTAAGAAGTGCCGCATAAATATCCCCCGGAACCTGTGCCGGAATCCAGTCCAGTTGTCTGATATTGCACAACTGCCAGTTTTCATGAAGCTGTAATTTTATCATTTGTCTTATCCCCCTTTGATTATTTTTTACATATGTTTGCATTCAGCTATATATAATAGCATACTGCCCTTTTCTGAATCAACTCTGCAAAAGAAATCATTACTGTTCACTCCGTTTACAGTAACAGGAAATCTTCTGCTTGACATTCCCGGGAATTCTATGCACAATAAAGGGAACAGAAACTATGATGTATGGAGTATATAGAAATGAAAGAAAAGTTATATACCATTCCACTTAATGATGCGGTAAATGCCAGTGACGAGTGTCCTTTCTGTTTTATTGAACGGGAACTGGAGCAGAACTCGCTGGATTTTGTGCTGGGAAACAGTTCTTCTTATATGGAAAGTGACATCCGGGATCAGACGGATAAGGCGGGATTTTGCAGGGTACATATGAAGAAAATGTTTGATTATGGGAATACTCTTGGGAATGCATTAATCCTTCAGACTCATTATCATAAACTTCGGGAAGAGATGAAAAAGCAGTTTGATTCTTTTTCGCCCGGAAAATCCTCGGTCCTCGCGCGTTTCCGCCGTTCAGATTCCAGCGCAGATAAGAATCCGATTGCTGCATGGACTGCTTTTAAGGATTGCAGCTGTTTTATCTGTCAGAATATTAAGGATACATTTAAACGGTATGTGGAAACTTTTTTCTGGCTGTATCGGCAGGATAATGAATTTAAAAATAAAATTCTGCGCAGTAAAGGCTTCTGTCTGCATCACTTCGGGATTCTGTGCAACGGTGCAGATAAATATCTGAATGATAAAGAAAAGGCTGAGTTTTATCCTGCCATGTTCAGGCTGATGGATGAAAACTTCCAGCGTATGGAAGAAGATCTGGTATGGCTGTCAGATAAGTTTGATTACAGAAATAAGGATGCTGACTGGAAAAACTCCAAAGATGCGCTCCAGCGTGGAATGCAGAAACTTCGCAGCGGATACCCGGCAGATCCGGTGCATAAGGCAAAATAAAAAATTCTCTCTTAACATTTATGAACTGATATACTTCATGATCATTTGTTAAGAGAGAATTTTTTATTACATTACGACTCCATCAATTTCTACATCAGCATCCACATCCTGAGTATAGTCGATATCTTCATATCGGAATCCAAACATATGATAGAAATCTTCCCAATAGCCATCAATATCGCAATATTCCTTTACAGTGTCTGTAGTAACTGCTTTCCAGCATTTTTTTACTTCTTCCTGAATCTCCGGTGTCAGTTCGTAATCATCCATACGAATGAAACCATTCTCATCTGTCCGGAAACCTGTTGGTGTGTAGAGTTTCTGTGTAAAGAGTCTGGCAATCTGCTGAATGCAGTTTTCATGATTTCCGGCTTTCTTCATTACTTTATAGAGGATTGCGAAATACAGCGGCACAACCGGAATTGCTGCACTTGCCTGAGTTACGAGTCCTTTATTTACTGATATTACCGCACGGACATCCGGGTGTGCCTGGTTGATCTCAGACATTGTTTTCTGCAAATGCTGTTTGGCAGTTCCGATGGTTCCGTGATAGTAAATTGGATAAGTAAGTTCCGGTCCGATATAGGAATATGCTACAGTTACTGCATTCTCAGTCAGTACATCTGCTGCTTTCAGCGCATCAATCCAATCCGCCCAGTCTTCGCCACCCATAACTTTGACTGTGCTTAAAACCTCTTCTTCAGTAGCCGGTTCTACTGTTTTCTCTGCAATCTCATTGTTTCGCAGATCAAGACTCTTTTCTGTGAAAGCCTCACCTGTAGTCTTCAGGCAGGAGGACCAGGTTTTTCCTTCAGCATCTGTACGTCTTGGCGCTGCCAGACTGTAAACTACCAGATCCACCTTTCCCAGATCTTTTTTGATCAGCTCAACAGCTTTATCTTTGATTTCTTTTGAAAAAGCATCTCCGTTGACGGTCTTGGCATAGGCACCTTTTTTTGCTGCCAGGCGATGAAATTCCGCAGTGTTGTACCATCCCGATGTCGCTGTCCTTCTGCCATTTGCCTGACGTTCAAACATGATTCCAAGAGTATCGGCACCACAGTTTTCCAGTGCACAGATACGGGATGCGAGGCCGTAGCCTGTAGAACATCCGATGATCAGTGCTTTTTTTGTTCCGTTTACCATTCCCTGTTTACAGGCGTAATCTGCCTGGTTGCGCACACTCTCTGCACATCCCTGCGGATGTGCGGTTGTGCAGATATATTCTCTTACTTTTGGCTCGATGATCATAATTTTTCTCCCTGAATTTATTTCTTTGCCTGATATTTTTTAGTCAAGCGGATAAAATCATCCGCTTCGTTACTTGTTCATAATCGAATAACTGCTCCGCAGTATATACGCTTGAATTGTATGTATTGCAAATATTTTGAATCTCAAAATATTATAACAAAGAAAAAGCAGAACGTAAAGTAAAAATCTCAGATTCTTCCCTATGTTCTACTTTTTTTACATTCTGGCTCTGATTTCATCTATAAACTTTGTGAAATATGCTCCGCCAGAACATTACATTACTTTTACCCACTATTTCGCAGTAGTACTTCCAAATCCTCCGTTACGGATTTCTGTAGCATCATCATCTACTGTGATTCCATACTCTACAAAGATTCCCTGCATAAATCCTGTATCTGCCGGGATTGTAAGAGTTTTGTTTTCATTGGAATCATTTGTGATCTTTGAAAAAATGTGGCCTTCGTTATCTGAATAGAAGTAATCGCTGTCAATGATACCAACTGTGTTGTTAAGCTGAAGACGGTATTTAAATCCCAGTCCGCTTCTCGGATAACATTTCAGCACCCATTCCGGCTGCATTTCCACCCGGATTCCTGTCGGGATCTTTACTGTTTCGCCTGGCTTCAGAGTAAATTCTGCCGGTGCGAAAAAGTCATAGCCGGCACTTCCTGCTGTCGCTCTCTTCGGCAGACGGATAGCCTCGTATACTTTCTCTGCTTCTTCCTGAGACTGTGCGAAGGTATCGATCCAGTCTGCTGTGAAGCGTTCTTTGCTTACTTTATGAAATTTCGCGATTCGTTTCATCTATTTTCCTCCTGTCTGGTCATGCAAAGCTAACACACCTGCTTTGCAGTACACTCATAGCTAAATATTTGGTTACTGTTCACACACCACTATCCCGAGACAATATTTGTGATCATCACTGACTGATTCAGTAAAAAAGCAGTTCAGGTACACCTGACGCATACTTGAACTGCCTGTATATTTCTTATTTATGCAATACGACTTTTCCTTCATGAAGAGTTTTGGGAACATCGATCACTCTCTGATTGCTGGAACCTTTCCATTTAAGGGAAAGTTCTTTCTTGTCCACCTCAAATTCACCGTCTACGCAGACATCCAGATAACGCACAATCTCTTCTTTGCAGATCTCCTCCCAGAGGAAACCTGTATAAAGCCAGATTGTTTTACCAGGATATCTCTTTCTGATCTCCTTCGCAAAGGCTGTTACCTCAGTGATATTTGCCGGGTGCAGTGGATCTCCACCTGAAAAGGTAATTCCGCTCACATAATCCTTATCCAGTTCCGCAAAAATCTCCTTGCGTTCTGCCTCACCGAAAGGCAGTCCGCCGTTTGGATCCCAGGTGACAGGATTCTGGCACTCCGGACAGCAGTGATTGCATCCTGCCACCCAGAGCACTACACGAAGTCCGTCGCCATTAAGCATATCGTCCTTGGTAATATTGTGATATCTCATAATTTTTTACGCTTCTTCCGGTACATCCTTCATGCTGAAGCTGATTCTTCCCATCTTGTCTTTGCCAAGGCAGATAACCTTAACTTTATCACCAAGTGTGAGAACATCCTCAACACGATTGATTCTTTCTTTACAGATCTTGGAAATGTGTACCATTCCCTCTTTACCCGGTGCAAATTCAACGAATGCACCAAACTCTTTGATGCTGACAACTTTACCTGTAAAGATCTGTCCTGCTTCAAAATCAGTTGCAATGATCTTAACCATGTTAGCTGCCTCATCCATGCTCTTCTGATCAACTCCACAGATAGATACCGCACCTTCGTCTGTGATATCGATCTTAACACCTGTACGCTCGATGATCGTATTGATAGTCTTTCCTCTCTGACCTACAACATCACCGATCTTCTGAGGATCGATCTGGATCTGGATGATCTTCGGAGCATATTCGCCTACAGCAGTACGGGGAGCTGCGATGCATTTCTCCATAACTTCTGTCAGGATATATTCTCTAGCTTCTTTTGTACGTCTGATTGCTTCTTCTACGATCGGTCTTGTCAGTCCATGGATCTTGATATCCATCTGGATTGCTGTGATACCGTCATGAGTTCCGGCTACCTTGAAGTCCATATCTCCGAAGAAGTCTTCAAGTCCCTGGATATCTGTCAGAACGATGTAATCATCATCTGTATCGCCTGTTACCAGACCACAGGAAATACCTGCTACCGGTTTTTTGATCGGTACACCGGCTGCCATCAGAGACATTGTGGATGCACAGATACTTGCCTGAGAAGTAGAACCATTGGATTCAAATGTCTCAGATACAGTACGGATTGCATATGGGAATTCCTCTTCGCTTGGAAGTACAGGAACTAATGCTCTTTCAGCAAGTGCACCATGTCCGATCTCACGACGTCCCGGTCCTCTGGATGGTTTTGTCTCACCTACAGAATAGGACGGGAAATTGTAGTGATGCATATATCTCTTTGAAGTTTCAAATTCGTCAAGTCCGTCAAGCTTCTGTGCTTCTGCAAGAGGAGCCAGAGTTGTGATGGTACAGATCTGTGTCTGTCCACGTGTGAACATAGCAGAACCATGTACTCTCGGGATAATATCTGTCTCTGCTGCCAGAGGACGGATCTGAGTAATGGCACGACCATCAGGACGTTTGTGGTCTTTTAAGATCATCTTGCGGACAGTCTTCTTCTGGTACTGATATACAGCCTCGCCCAGAACTGCAAGCCACTCTTCCTTGTCGGCAAAAGCTTCTTTCAGTTTCTCTGTTACCTGACGGATATTTTCTTCTCTTGTCTGTTTATCGTCAGAGAATACGGCAACTTCCATTTCTGCCGGAGGTACGATCTCTTTGATCGCTGCGAAGAGTTCTTCCGGAACTGCACATGATTCGTAGCTGTGTTTCGGTTTTCCGCATTCTTCTACGATCTTATCGATAAATTTAATGATCTCCTGGTTTACTTCATGAGCTTTATAGATAGCTTCGATCATCTTGTCTTCCGGAACTTCTTTTGCGCCGGCTTCGATCATGATTACTTTCTCTCTTGTGGAAGCTACTGTAAGCTGAAGGTCAGATACATCTTTCTGTGCCATGGTAGGGTTGATGATATATTCACCATTGATCAGACCAACCTGTGTGGTAGCACACGGACCATCAAACGGAATATCGGAAATGCAGGTTGCAATAGAGGAACCAAGCATAGCCGGAATCTCCGGATTACACTCAGGATCAACAGACATAACCATGTTTACCAGTGTTACGTCGTTTCTGTAGTCCTTCGGAAACAGAGGACGCATTGGTCTGTCGATCACGCGGGAAGTAAGGATTGCATGCTCGCTTGCTTTTCCCTCTCTCTTGTTAAATCCTCCTGGGATTTTGCCTACTGCATACATTTTCTCTTCATATTCAACGCTTAACGGGAAGAAATCAATTCCTTCTCTTGGCTCTTTGGATGCTGTTGCTGTAGATAAAACTGTAGTATCACCATAGTGCATTAATGCTGCACCGTTTGCCTGTTTTGCAACGCGGTTGATATCTACTGTCAAGGTTCTTCCGGCTAATTCCATGGAATAACTTTTGTACATATGTTCATTCTCCTTTTTTCATAATTCTGTTGTCATTTTCTGTTACCGTTCACTGCATGTCCGGTAACTACTTTATTCTTTTCAAATTTGTCTGTTCCGTCTGCTGACAATCTTGTCCATCAACGTTCAGACTTTTTATGAAATTGTCACATTAAAACAGGAGTCCGAAACAACTGAAAAAACTACTTTTCAGGCAAATATATCTGCCTGTTTTGTTACTTTCATATACAAAATAATCTTTTCAGTAGTCTCGGAAATAACTCCTGTCATGTTTCGCAGCTTCTGAATATGCAGATGCAGTCGAAACAACAAGCCACCGCAATCCTGAAAAACACCATATTTTACAGAACTGCCATATACATAAAAAGGGAGGCGGATGGAAATCCGCCCCCTTCCGCATACTAAAAGGCTATTATTTTCTTAAGCCTAATTTTTCAATCAGTGCACGGTATCTTTCGATGTCTGTTTTCTTCAGGTAAGCTAACAGTCCACGTCTCTGACCTACCATTTTCAGAAGACCACGTCTGGAGTGATGATCTTTATGGTTGCTCTGTAAATGCTCTGTAAGTTCCTGAATTCTTGCTGTAAGAACTGCTACCTGTACTTCCGGTGATCCTGTATCGCCTTCAGTTCTTGCATATTCTTTCATGATCGCTGCTTTCTTTTCTTTTGAAATCATTGTGATTTCCTCCTGTATTCTATAATTATTATTGATTGACCGCCACACATTAAGAGATGGTCGGAGCGTCCGGTCCCTGAACATGGGCTAAATTCACCTTGGTTAGTATAGCACATTGATTCTGGCGTGTAAACCTCTTTTTTACAAAGTTTCAAAATATTCCTGTCCCTTCACAGCATCCCTCTCCAGCTGTGCCTTCAGTGCCTCCAGCGAAGAAAACTTCTGTTCAGGTCTGAGGAATTTTTTGAAATCTACCTTGCAGTATTCCCCATACAGATCTTCATTGCAGTCAAACAGATATGTTTCCACACCAATAAACTTCTCGCCGCCAACAGTAGGCTTATGACCTACATTGGTAATTCCCTGATAACTTCTGTCTCTGAAATGGGATACTGTGATATAAACCCCGTTTGGAGGCATCAGTTTCTCTACCGGAGGGATCAGGTTGGTGGTCGGAAGCAGATATTTATGTCCCATTCCACGTCCATGTTCAACGATTCCTTCTACTGAGAAATCTGTTCCCATAAGGAAACGGAATTTTTCCATATTTCCTCTGTTCAGTTCTTCCCTGACAAAGGTACTACTAATCTTACGGCGTCCGTCCATTTCTTTTGGCAGGACTTCCGTATGAAATCCATATTTCTTTCCGAACTCTTTGAGCATGGCAGGAGTTCCTTTCCGCTCATAGCCAAAACGGAAATCCTCTCCAACTGCCACATAGGAAACCTGCAGATCTCCTATCAATATTTCTTTTATAAAATTCTCTGCTTTCATGTGCCGTATTTTCTCTGTGAGCGGACATTCCAACAGTATATCCACTCCCATTTCTTCCAATATACGACATCTCTCTTCCTTTGTGAGGATTGTTCTTGAGGCAGTTCCAAGCGCAAGTACAACCGCCTGTGCACCTTCCTGTTTCTGCTCAATAATTTTCTCAACCAGTTTCTGATGTCCGCGGTGTATGCCGTCAAACTTCCCAAGTGTTACCGCACTGTGTGAAATTCTGGGAAAATCATTCTCAATCCTTAAATATTCCATCATGTCTCCTAAAACATTTTTACAGGGAAATACCTGTTTCTTTTCTCGTCCCACTGGTAAACTCCGGCAAAACTGCCTTCACTGCTGCACATACGGATCCATCCGTTTTTCTCCTGTGCATCGACCAGTGCCTGTACAAGAGGATTTCCATTAGCCAGAAGTCTGTCCCCTTCTTTTGTACAGCATACCCTTGGATACTCTGCAAGAATCTCCTCAATACCGAGGATTTTACTCTCTATGGTTCCTTTCTGCACTGCCTCTTCTGTCTGCGCCAGGGTAATGGCATCATCCAGTGTAAATCTGCCCACCTTTGTCCGCAAAAGACTTTCCATGGCAGCTCCACAGCCCAGCTTTTCCCCTATATCATGGCACAGAGTACGGATATAGGTTCCCTTGCTGCAGGTCACACGAAAACGCACCAGCGGAAAACTGATATCCAGAATTTCTATCTCATAAAAATGTACAGGTCTTGGTTTACGCTCCACAGTCTTGCCCTCTCTGGCAAGTTCATAGAGTTTCTTTCCATTGACCTTCAGTGCTGAATACATTGGCGGCACCTGCATATAGTCTCCCACAAAAGAACTGACCACTGTGCAAAGCTCTTCTTCTGTAACGGAAAGCTCTGTAGTCTGTGAGAGAACAGTTCCGCTCATATCCTGGGTATCCGTAACAACACCCAGACGCATCACTGCCTCATAGGTTTTCTCTTTATCTGTGATCATATCCACCAGACGGGTTGCTTTTCCCAGAGCCACCGGGAGCACTCCTTCTGCATCCGGATCAAGAGTTCCAGTATGTCCGATTTTCTTCATATGAAGGATTCCCCGAAGCTTTGCCACCACATCATGGGAAGTGAATCCTTTTTCCTTACGGATTACAATTACTCCATCCATCAGACTTCCTGCTCCTGAAACTGTTTGCAGATCTGTTCTGTCACATTGTTGATCACATCATACACAGAACCCTGAAGATCACATCCTGCTGCTCTCATATGACCGCCGCCGCCAAAATATACTGCAATCTTGCTTACATCCACATTTCCGTTGGAACGCAGGGAAACTTTGAAAGACTGAGTTTCCACTTCATAGATAAACATGGCAACTTCCACTCCCGCTGTAAGGCGAAGCTGACTGACGATACCGTCCAGATCCTTGCCATCCACACCATAGAACTCCATGTCTCTTTTTTTAAGATATCCGATAATACATTTTCCATCCAGAAGCAGGATACTCTCTGCAAGAACACGCCCCATTACCTGATTCTGCACATAAGTTTTCTGATAGAAAGATTCGTCAATGATCTTACTGAAATTGAATCCTGTCTTCATCAGTTCCCCGGCAATACGCATGGTCTCCGGTGAAGTTGAAGAGTACTGAAATACCCCTGTGTCATGAACCATTCCCGTATAGATCGGCACTGCAATGGTACGGACCACTTTCTCAGGATCAAAAAGCCCATAGAGAACTTCACAGGCAGAGCTTACCTCTCCCCTGATATGATTCACCTGTGCAAATCCGGAGTTACTGATATGATGATCAATACATGCTGTTCTTTTTGCAGTGTCAAAGTATGGACCTGCAATGGCAAGTCTGTCTCTTGCACTTACATCACAGGTAACAAAAAGGTCATACTCTTTGTCACCGTCCAGCTCTGTTTTAATCTCATCCATACAGTCAATATGTCCGAAAACAGGTTTGGGATTATCCAGGTACACATCTGCCTGAATTTCCGGATAATAGGTTTTTACATATAAATATAACGCCATACAGGAACCAACGCAGTCACCATCCGGACGGATATGTCCGCCGATTCCCATTGTTTTCACACCTTCCAGTATTTCCGCAATATTTTCCATGTTCTCATCCTCTTTTAATTCTCATCCTGCTCCTCATCCTGTCTGTGGGAGTTGCTGTCTTTCTTGGTAACATCATCAATAAGCTTTGACATATTTACACCATACTCAATAGATTCGTCCAGGATAAAACGGATCTCCGGTGTATTTCTCAGGTTTAAATTACGCGCCAGCTGGCGTCTGATGTAGCCTTCTGCACTGTTCAGACCTTTGATCGTCGCTTCCTTTGCTTCTTTTTCACCCAGCACACTGATATATGCTCTGCAGGTTTTCAGATCAGGAGCCACTTCTACAGCCATGACAGAAGTCATCGGATGAATACGCGGGTCCTTGATCTCGTTGCGGATAATGGTGCTGAGTTCCTTCTGGACTTCCCCATTGATCCGGGTATTCTTAATACTGTTTTTTCTCATTTTAAGTTTTACTCCTATATATCCGGCAATTCTGTCAAATACTGTGAGCAATCCGGATCATCGACTATCCTGATCACATTATTTTCTGAATTACCACAATCAAGTCAAGGTGCGCACCACACTGTACCTGACACTATGAATCGCGCACCCTACCTTTATAAACCATTACTATCTCGGTACTTCTACCATGATATAAGCTTCTACTTTATCTTCCTCTTTCACATCGTTAAATCCGTCAAATACAAGGCCACATTCGTATCCTGCCTTAACTTCCTTAACATCGTCTTTGAATCTCTTCAGGGATGCAAGCTCACCTTCAAATATCTGCTCGCCTTCTCTGGAAATACGAACCTTGCAGTTTCTCTGGAAGATACCATCCAGAATATAGCTTCCTGCAATCGTACCAATACCGGATGCCTTGAACAGCTGACGCACTTCCGCATGACCGATAACTTTCTCCTCAAATATAGGATCAAGCATACCCTTCATGGCAGCTTCTACATCTTCGATTGCCTGATAAATAACTCTGTACAGACGAAGATCTACACCTTCCTGCTCAGCAAGCTGTTTTGCGGTTGCATCCGGACGGACATTAAAGCCGATAATGATCGCATTTGATGTAGCCGCAAGACTTACGTCAGACTCATTGATCGCACCAACACCGCCATGGATCACCTTTACAACCACTTCTTCGTTGGAAAGTTTGGTCAGACTCTGTTTTACAGCTTCCACAGATCCCTGTACATCTGCTTTGACAATGAGCGGAAGTTCCTTCAGATCGCTTGCCTGAATCTGATCAAAGAGATTATCCAGAGATAATTTGCCCTTAGTCTCCTCAAGAAGACGGTTCTTGTTCTCAGATACAAATGCACCTGCAAAGTTCTTGGCTTCCTTATCACTGTCAAATGCAAGAAGAATTTCACCTGCATTCGGCACATCACCAAGTCCCAGAATTTCTACAGGAGTAGAAGGACCTGCTTCTTTAATCCTGCGTCCCTTATCATCCATCATGGCACGAACCTTACCATTGCATGCTCCTGCTGCAATAAAGTCTCCCACATGAAGAGTACCTTTCTGGACAAGGATCGTGGCAACCGGACCTTTACCTTTATCAAGCTGAGCCTCGATTACAAGACCTCTTGCGGAACGGTTCGGATTTGCCTTTAATTCACATACCTCGGCTGTAAGAAGGATCATCTCAAGAAGAGTATCGATTCCCTCTCCTGTATGTGCGGATACAGGAACAAAAATCGTACTTCCGCCCCAGTCTTCCGGGATCAGTTCATATTCAGAAAGTTCCTGTTTTACACGCTCAATATTAGCACTTGGCTTATCAATCTTGTTGATTGCAACTATGATCTCAACGCCTGCCGCCTTCGCATGGCTGATAGCCTCTACTGTCTGAGGCATCACACCATCATCAGCTGCTACAACCAGAACTGCAATATCTGTGGAGTTTGCACCACGCATACGCATAGCTGTGAAAGCTTCATGTCCAGGTGTATCCAGGAATGTGATCTTCTGTCCGCCAACCTCTACTACAGAAGCACCGATGTGCTGTGTGATACCGCCGGCTTCTCCACGTGTTACATTTGTCTTACGGATTGCATCCAGAAGAGATGTTTTACCATGGTCAACGTGCCCCATAACACAGACTACAGGTGGTCTTGAAACCATATCTTTTTCGTCTTCTTCATCCTCTTTGAGGAGTTCTTCGATAACGTCTACCTTCTCTTCCGGTTCTGCGATGATATCATATTCCAGAGCAATCTCCTGAGCTTTCTCAAAATCGATCTCATGGTTTACGGTAACCATCATACCCTGCATAAAGAGCTTCTTCACAATTACTGACGGCTGCATTTTCATAGCTTCTGCCAGTTCGCGGATCGTCATCTTCTCCGGAAGTGTGATTTCCTTAACCTCAGGTTTCTTCTCTTCCTGTTTTGGCTGCGGAGCCGGTTTCTGCAGAGCTTTCGGGATTCTGGAATTCTTATTGAATCCACCCTGATTTGGTCTGCGTCCGCCACTCTGTGTCTTATCAAAATCTTTTTTCTTGTTTTTGTTCTCTCTGTCTCTTTCTCTCTTGCTGTCTTTGGAAGTCTTTGTCAGTTCCGGTGCAAATGCCATATCATCATTCTTTCTTGTATTCTGGCGCTGTCCCTGACGTCCCTGACTGCCGCCGAAGCGTCCGTCACGTCCTTCACTTCTGTTTCCGTCCGGACGACCCTGGCCATTGCCCTGCGGTCTTCCTCCCTGACGGTTTCCATCTCCCTGTGGTCTTCCCTGTCCGAAACGTCCTCCCTGACGATTTCCATCGCCCTGGAATCTTCCGCCCGGACGGCCCTGACCATCGCCCTGGGATCTTCCCTGGCCGAAACGTCCTCCCTGGCGGTTATCTCCCTGGGATCTTCCCTCGCCCTGAGGTCTTCCCTGACGGTTTCCTTCGCCCTGGTTTCTTCCCTGGCCAAAACGTCCTCCCTGGGATCTTCCTTCACCCTGAGGTCTTCCCTGACGGTTCTGTCCGTCCTGTCTTCTGTTGCCTGTACCTGGGCGGTCATTATTATTTCTTCTTGGTCTTTCACCGTCTGTTCTTGAACTGTCGGAATTTCTTCCTTCTGCATTTCTTGGTGAACCTGTTCTCTCGCCTTCAGCTTTCACAGGTTTCTTTCTTGTTTTTCCTCCGTCACTTGCATTCTGTGCATGAAAAACGCGGATAATATTTTTTTTCTTTTTAGGTGTTTCAGTTTTATCTCCTTCTGATTTTGCTGTTACAACCTTTTCTTCTGTCTTGGGAGTCTCCAATTTCGCAATATGCTCCTTTCCCCTGTTATTATTGTCTTTTCTGAATCTATTCTTTACTTCCGAAACCGCAGGCTCATCCACCATACTCATATGGCTTCTCACATCAACGCCTTTTGATTTCAGAAACTCGATCACTTCTCTGTTCTGTCGTCCAAGCTCTCTGGCCAGCTCATGTACTCTTAATTTTGACAATCGCTATACCTCCTTCATGATTGCTTTCGCAAAGTTCTCATCCTGGACAGCCAGACAGGCGCGGTACTCCTTTCCCATTGCTCTGCCTAAGCTCTCTTTATCTGAGAAGAAGAAAATCGGAACTTCATAAAAACTGCACATATTCCTGAATTTCTTCTTTGTATTCTCGGAGGCATCCTCAGCAACGATCACAAGCAGTCCTTTTCCGGTCTTTACAGATTTCTCTGTGGAAAATTCTCCGCTTACGGTCTTGCCTGCTTTGGTAGCCAGCCCTATCAGCGACAGTACTCTGTTATTTTTCAATATCTTCCAGCTCCTTCTTAAGTCGTTCGTATACCTCATCCGGAACCGCAGTTTTCAGTGAACGCTCAAGTCCATGATTTTTAATCGCTTTATCCAGACATTCTCTGGAAAGACACAGATATGCGCCTCTGCCGTTTTTCTTACCGGTAGTATCAAGCACGATCTCATCTTCTGTAGTCTTAAGAACTCTGAGCATCTCTTTCTTGCTTTTCATTTCCCTGCAGCCGGTACACTGGCGCATGGGAATCTTATTCTTCGTCTTCATTCTCTCCTGCTTCCTGAGCCTGTGGCTCTTCTTCTACAGGAACTTCCTCTGAAACTTCTTCTGCTTCGGTTTCTTCTGTCAGGGAATCTTCTGCTGAAGTTTCCTCTGCTGATGCCTCAGCTGCATCTTCTGCAGTCTCGTCATCATCATAATCATAGAAATCTCCGGCTTCTTTTGCCTGAGTCTCACTCTTGATGTCAATCTTAAATCCTGTAAGTCTTGCAGCAAGACGTGCATTCTGACCTTCTTTACCGATTGCAAGGGACAGCTGATAATCAGGAACAACTACCAGAGCTGTCTTCTCATCAGGATCTGCCATAACTGCGATAACCTTTGCAGGGCTCAATGCATTCTCGATCAGGATCGCAGGATTCTCATCCCAGTTGATGATATCGATCTTCTCACCGCGAAGTTCCTCAACTACTGCATTGACACGTGCGCCGTTCATACCTACGCATGCACCAACTGCATCTACATCCGGATCGTTGCTCCATACAGCGATCTTTGTACGGGAACCGGCCTCACGTGCGATGCTCTTGATCTCAACAGTTCCGTCTTTTACTTCTGCAACTTCTGACTCAAAGAGACGTTTCACAAGTCCCGGATGAGTTCTGGATACCAGAATACGAGGTCCCTTCGGGGTATCCTTGACTTCAAGAATATACACCTTGATTCTCTCTGTCGGCTGGAAGGTTTCCCCTTTCACCTGTTCATTCTCACTTAATACTGCATCTGCCTTACCAAGATTGATGCTTACATTCTTGCCCATCACACGCTGTACAATACCGGTTACTACTTCTTTTTCTTTTCCATAGTATTCATCATACAGCACTTTACGTTCTTCCTCGCGGATTTTCTGCAGGATAACGTTCTTTGCATTCTGTGTCGCAATACGTCCGAATTCCTTAGACTGGATCGGAACCTGTATCATGCCTCCGATCTCAGCTCTTGATGTGATCTTCAAAGCATCTGCCAGAGAAATCTCCATTGCAGGATCCTCTACGTATTCTACGATACTTCTGTCTGCATACACTGAAAAATCGCAGGTTTCCGGATCAATAGTTACATGTACATTGTCAGCTTTTCCAAAATGGTTTTTGCAGGCCTGGATCAGAGACTGCTCAATTGCCTCAAGCAGAGTATCTTTGCTGATACTCTTCTCCTTTTCAAGGATATCCAGTGCCTCCTTTAACTCTCTGCTCATTTTTTTCTTATCCTCCCGAATTAACTAAAACTCTATTGCGAGGCGTATCAGGGCTGTGTCTTTCTTATCAAAAACACGCTCGGTTCCATCCTCATCGATTGTCACACTGTTACTATCATATGCGGTCAAAATCCCGCAGAACTCTTTTTGCTTCTCGATTGGCCGGTAGGTACGGATTTCCACCAGTTTTCCCATGTTTCTCTCAAAGTCTTTGTCTTTCTTCAGCGGTCTGTCCAGTCCCGGCGAACTGATCTCCATGATATAACTGTCTTCGATAAAATCATTCTCATCCAGTTTGTCACTGAATGCTCTGCTGACTGTCTCGCAGTCATTTACTGTAATTCCGCCTGGTTTGTCAATGTATCCTCTCAGATACCAGTTACCTGCTTCCTTCACATATTCTACATCAACCAGTTCAAAGCCGTTAAGTTCTACGATCGGTGCCAGAAGTTCCTCTGCGCGCTTTTCATACTCTTCCCGTCTGCTCATTTTCCCACCTGCCTTTCCATGCAACAAATAAGAGTGGGCTCACGCCCACTCCTTTGTCAACAAGTTCTAATTTAGATGTATTGTAACACCAATTTCCGGCAATTGCAAGGCTTTTCCTGCAAAAACCTTGATTTTAGCGGATTTGTTGGTTTTATATACGTGGTTTTATTCCTTTACTGTCCCGTTTGGACAGTTTTATCCTGTTGAGAACATAGGGTTTATCATGATAAGTAATGGTATATTCCTGGCGGCTTTCCAGAAGATATGCATGATCCAGCTTATCTCCTTCTGCCAGTTTCATTCCACGCACCCCGATAGATGTTTTCTTCATAGCAGAAATATCCTGTTTCTGAAATCTTAAGAAATATCCGCCTTCACTCTGGAATACCACCTGTTCCATTTCATCCGCAGAACCCACAAAGATCAGAGAATCCTCTTCAGCAAGTTTCGTAGACACGATCGTTCTCTTCGCCACATCAAACTCTGCACCACTCACCAGCTTGCACATGGATGCAGCAGTGACAAACAGAAGTGTATTTTCTTTTACAGATGCCAGTGGTGCTACATAGAGCATACGTTCCTGTGCACTGTCATAATTGCTCAGATTATCTGCCGGTGTCCCCTTATCCCTGAAACGAACCAGCGGAATATCTGCCACCTTGATACTGTGCATCTTTCCATTATCTGTAAAGATACAGATCTTATCTGTATTCATACAGTTAAACACATATTTGTTCTCTGCGTTGGCAGCTTCTTTATTTCTCTCATATGCAGACTTATCAATGGTCCGCATATATCCGAAGCGGTCCATAAGGAATGTAACTTCCATTTCTTCCATCTTCTTTTCCTCATAGACAACTTCTTCTGCATTCTCGATCACTGTGCGGCGTTTCGTACCGTATTCTTTCTTGATCTGATCCAGTTCTTTCATGATCACTTCTGCCATGGAATCATAATTATTCAGGATATCTTCATAAATGGCAATGTTCTTCATTGTTTCTGCATAGTCTGCCTGAAGTGCCTCGATCTCCAGACCGATCAGTTTGTACAGACGCATATCCAGGATCGCAGCTGCCTGTTTTTCTGAGAAATGCAGCTTCTGCGCAGCTTTCTCGCTTGATTTGCTCTTGAACCTGATTCCTTCTGTCACACCGTCAACCAGGCATTTCTTTACCTGTTCTCTGTTCTTGCTTCCTCGCAGGATCTCGATGATCAGGTCGATCACATCACATGCCTTGATCAGACCTTCCTGGATTTCTTTCTTCTCCTGCTCTTTATTCAGAAGTGTGGTGTACTTTCTGGTCGTGACATCGAATACGAAATCTACGTGATGCTCGATCACCTGCTTCAGACTCAGAGTCTCCGGTCTGCCATCCGCAACTGCCAGCATATTCACGCCAAAAGTATCTTCCAGCTTTGTCTTCTTATAGAGCATATTTGTAAGATTCTCTACATCTGCGTCACGCTTCAGGTCAAGAACAATACGGATTCCCTCTTTGGAAGACTGGTTGGAAATATCCACGATATCTGTTGTCTTCTTGTTTTCCACAAGAGACGCAATATCATTCAGGAATTTTCCGATATTTGCCCCGATCATTGTGTAAGGAATCTCCGTGATCACAAGCTGCTGTCTGCCGCCTTTGAGCTTCACTGTCTCCACCTTACCTCTGACACGGAGCTTCCCTGTTCCTGTCTCATAAATCCTGAGCAGGTCATCTTTATTTACTACCAGACCACCTGTCGGAAAGTCCGGTCCCTTGAGATAGCGCATCAGCCCTTTGACACTGATGTCGTTATTCTTCATATATGCTTTTACAGCATCTACCACTTCACCCAGATTGTGAGGTGGAATACTGGTTGCCATACCGACAGCGATACCATCCGCCCCGTTTACCAGCAGATTCGGGATTCTGACAGGAAGTACCACCGGTTCCTTCTCTGTCTCATCAAAGTTCGGCATAAAATCTACTACATTCTTATCCAGATCTTCGAGGAAGACATCCTGTGTCAGTTTCTCCAGTCTGGCTTCTGTATATCGCATGGCCGCTGCACCGTCGCCCTCGATGGAACCGAAGTTTCCATGTCCGTCGACCAGTGTTTTGCCTTTCTTAAAATCCTGAGCCATTACCACAAGCGCTTCGTAGATCGAACTGTCACCGTGGGGGTGATATTTACCCATGGTATCCCCTACGATACGGGCACATTTTCTGTATGGCCTGTCATAACGGATGCCCAGTTCATACATATCATACAGGGTTCTTCTCTGTACAGGCTTCAATCCGTCACGCACATCCGGCAGGGCTCTGGAAATAATAACACTCATGGCATAATCTATATAGGATTTCTGCATGACCTCCGCATAGTCGGTGGGAATCACATTCTCCTGTTTTGTTTCCATTTAATTTCTTTCCTCCATCTCAGACACATATCCATGTATCTGTCTTAATTTCCACATAACACTCCGGCGAAATCAGATGTCCAGCTCTGCATCCTGTGCATGCTCATAGATAAATTTCTTTCTCGGCGGGACATCGCTTCCCATCAGAATCTCTGTCACACTTGATGCAAGTCTCGCATCTTCAATCTCCACCCGCTTCATCATTCTAGTTTCCGGATTCAGAGTCGTCTCCCAGAGCTGCTCCGCATCCATCTCGCCCAGACCTTTATATCTCTGAAGAGTAAAGCTTCCCGGCTTATGGGCACGTCTGTATCTCTCCAGTGCCTTATCATCGTACAGGTATTCCTCCTGCCCCTTCTTAGGCATGACTTTATATAATGGCGGCATGGCAATATACACATGTCCCTCAGTAATCAGATCCGGCATGAAACGGTAGAATAAAGTAAGGAGCAGTGTGGAAATATGCGCCCCATCCACATCGGCATCAGCCATAATCACAATCTTATCGTAACGAAGCTTCGTAATGTCAAAGTCATTTCCGTATCCTTCGGAGAATCCGCATCCGAATGCATTGATCATGGTCTTGATCTCCGCATTGGCAAGCACTTTGTCAATGGTTGCTTTCTCTACATTCAGGATCTTACCTCTGATAGGAAGGATTGCCTGATAATTACGGTTGCGGGCAGTCTTTGCGGAACCTCCCGCAGAATCTCCCTCTACGATAAAGATCTCACACTGGGAAGGATCCTTTTTCTCACAGTTTGCCAGCTTTCCGTTAGAGTCAAAGGAATATTTCTGCTTTGTCAGAAGATTGGTCTTTGCCCTCTCTTCTGTCTTGCGGATTTTGGCAGCTTTCTCCGCACAGGAAAGGATGGTCTTAAGAGTCTCCAGATTTCTGTCAAAATAGAGTACCATCTGCTCTCCTACAACCTTTCCGGTTGCGCGTGATGCATCCTGATTATCCAGCTTTGTCTTGGTCTGTCCCTCGAAACGCGGTTCCGGATGCTTGATGGAAACAACTGCTGTCATTCCGTTACGGATATCTGCACCTGTGAAGTTCGGATCCTTGTCTTTAAGAACGCCGATCTCTCTCGCATAAGTATTCATGACTGTAGTAAATGTAGTCTTAAATCCAGTCAGATGAGTACCGCCCTCTGCATTGTAAATGTTATTACAGAAGCCCAGTACATTCTCACGGAATTCATTGGTAAACTGGAATGCCACCTCTACCTGAATACCGTCTGCTTCCCCTTTCAGGTAAACCGGATCATGCAGAACTTCCGCACTGTGGTTCAGGTCCTTGATAAATCCAATGATACCGTCCGGCTCATGATAGGTAATATCCTCAACTTCTGCGCCTCTTTTATCCTCAAAACGAATAGTCAGTTCCGGATTCAGGTATGCAGTCTCATGAAGTCTGCTCTTTACTTCTGTTGCTGAGAATCTTGTCTTCTCAAAAATCTCCGGATCCGGGAGGAAATTGATACTGGTTCCGGTCTGTCTGGTCTTACCCAGCTTCGGCAGCAGCCCTTCCTCAAGTTCAATGGTCGGAATTCCCCGTTCATAGTGATCATGATGCACATATCCGTCACGACTGATCTTAATGTCCAGATATGTAGACAGGGCATTTACAACCGAAGAACCTACTCCATGAAGTCCTCCGCTGGTCTTATAGGCAGAATTATCAAATTTACCGCCTGCATGAAGAGTTGTAAATACAAGTCTCTCTGCAGACACTCCTTTCTCATGCATATCTACCGGAATCCCTCTTCCATTATCCGTAACCGTACAGGAACCATCCTTCTCCAGAATCACATGGATCAGGCTGCAGTATCCTGCCAGATGTTCATCTACTGCGTTATCTACGATCTCATAAATGAGATGATTTAATCCTTTTCGTGAAACACTTCCGATGTACATTCCCGGACGCTTACGAACCGCCTCCAGACCTTCCAGGACAGAGATGCTCCCTGCATCATAGGTGTTTTTCTTTGCCATGTCTGTTACATTTCCTTTCTTTCTATCAACCGGATTGCTTACTGTAAATCCGGGAATGATTTTTTGCATTGCAAACATTTGTTCGTATTATAACCCAGTTTTTATTCTTTTTCAAGTGCGAACTTTCCCTTGTCAACGGAATAAAACACAAAAAATAATCAGAACCGAAATTCTGATCCTTTTCTGACTGTAAGCCTGTTCTGTTATAATTTGAGTGCATTTATCTTATCATTGGTTTTTTCAGCTGTCAACTGTTTCGTTTGCCCGCAAGGCTGTTTTGCATTATCTTTACAGTAGAAATATTTGTAAGAAACAGAAGCTATTTCTTTGTCTTAAATTTCTTCATTGCGGAGTATGGATTGTAAACTCTTGATTTAAGGAAGAGCAGGAAAATAATCGCCCAAAATGGACTTGATAAATAGCCATAGATGCTGTATAGTAAAAAATGTAAACGATAATCTATACTTTCTTATAAGTGATTTTTCAGGCAATATCTGCCACTGATTCCAAAGATAAAAATACATAATTTTAAAGAAATTAAGTGTTCAATAAAACTCGTCAAAAGGAACTGACGGAGACAGGTAAATCGGAACTGTATACAGATTTAACAAAGTTAATTATAAAGATTGCGGATTATATCTTCCGTAAGGAAGAAGATATCCGGAAAGGAATAGGTGATATTATGGGAGGAAAAGTTCTGGAACTGGAATCTGAAAGACTTAAAGCTGAGGGACGTACAGAAGGAGAAGCAATCGGGCAGGTTCAGGGAGAAACTCGACTTGGAAGCCTGATTACTCGATTACTTCAGGATCAGAGAACTGAAGAAATCCCGATTGTATCAACAGACGCAAAAAGACGTGAGCAGTTATATAAAGAATACAATCTTTAAGAAAAATGGCAAGAGGCAGATATCTTTCTGAAGAAGTTAAACTTTTATAGAGAAAGGGAATAGGTCAAAACCGGATTGAGCAGAATAAACTCAATCCGGTTTTTAGTGTTAAATATTATAATCCTATAATTTCCTAATATCTTAATATTTTTTATTTCTTTTGTAGATAATAGAGTCAGAACAAAAGATGGCTGCCGGAATCGGTATTGCTATCGGTTGGGACATTGCTATCGGTTGGGACATTGTTGTCGGTTGGGACATTGTTGTCGATTGGGACATTATTGTCATTTGAGTGATCCGTATCGATCGGGACATCCGTGTCGATTTGTGGAGGCTGCGGATCTGTTGGTTCTGGATCCGGATAGGACGGATACCAGGGAATCGGAGTTGCCGTTGGTTCCGGTGTAGGCGTAGCTGTCGGTTCTGGAGTCACCGTTGGTGTGGGCGTAGCTGTTGGCGTCACTTCTGGCTTTTTTTCGCCAGTACTTTAATATAAAAACTGAAACTCTTCGATCCAACTTTTGCGTAAATGTATGTCCCTCCTTTGGAACGGGCAGTAACGAATCCTACTGAATTAACACAAGCAACTTTTTCATTTCGGGAGCTCCAGGATATCTTCTGAGTAGTATCGTTTAATCTTAAGCGGTAACTCTGGCCTTCCTCAAGAGTGATATATTTTTCTCGTTGGTAAGGCTCTTCGACTTTAACTATACAGGTATATTTTCTGCCAGTTGTATCTACTACTGTAATTGTTGCTCTTCCGCGCCGTAGACCTATTATCATTCCTTCCTTTCCTTCTTTAACGATAGAGACTGAGGCCACTTTACGTTCGCTGCTGGAAATGCGCTTAATAGAAGCACCCTTTAAAGATAAAAAAATTCTCTCATATCGGACAAGAGTTACTTTTGTCCTGCTCAATCTTGCTCTAACAATAACCCTGCATTGCAAAGTTTGTTTCCCTATTGTTGCAGTGATGATAGCTTTTCCGGCATTTTTACCTGTGACTTTACCTTTTTTGGAAACAGATGCAATATTTTCATCAGATGAAGACCATTTTACAGTTTTGTCCGTACCTGATACCTTTAAAGTGGTGCTTGTTCCTGAAGGCAATGAAATCACAGTTTTGCTAAGCTTTGGAGTCGCCGCTCTTACTGATGATGAATCAAAGGATATGGCCGATGACAAAATCAAGGCAATGGCCAGGAATATGCTTAGTGTTTTTTTTAAATTTTTCATGCGTCCTCCTTAATATTATTTTATAAATGACGTGTTATTCTTTAAGTATCTTTACAGTAGAAATATTTGTAAGAAACAGAAGCTATTTCTTTGTCTTGAATTTCTTCATTGATGAGTATGGACTGTAAACTCTGGATTTGTCTTTGGAGGTTTGGTTCCATGCCCGTATGGTCACATACCAGGTGCCTTTCTTTACGTTTGTAAAGGTTACAGTAGTGGTGTTTCCGGTACGTTTCAGATATTTCTTACATTCACCTCTCCTTTCTACTACAATATATTTATGGTTAATATCCCTTACAGCCAGTAAGGAATTATCCATCTTGTTGCTTAAGCTGTTAGAATGTAGGTAGCAATTGGATATCTTCTCCTTTCTTTATACATGATCTTCTGCGTCTTGACTCTTTTGTCCTCTGTTTCTGAATTTGATACATAATGCGGTAATCACGACTGCCACAGTAAAGGAAAGCTTTTTTATCAATTCGATACGCTTTTCTGTATCATACATGCCTTCCAACCTCCTTCCACAAAAACAGTCTTATAAGCCTTTCACTTATATAGGTACAAAAAAAGCGAAAAACTCTCACCTGAAAATCATATTTTTTCAAAAAAATTTGAGAGCTGACGAAACAGCTCCCAAAAGAGAAAAATCAAGTTATATTATTGTATCGAACTGCGGAAGACTTCACATTAAAATTTTTCGTTAATTCTCTATACTTTTTTCTAATCCGATCCCCAACTGTTCAAAAAAGACCGCCACATTACAATAACGATTCAAAGAATGGTTTCCATCCATGATAAATTCCCATGTATCTTTATAGGTACCACAGACATGGAAACCATCGTCATACAGATATTCCAGAAACTTTTCCGGCTGATCTGTATATTGATCTGCAATGTCAAATGCCAGATCTTCCTTTTCATCATCGGTCAGATCTTCTGCCTTGTCATGCAGCACATGTTCCATATTCCTGGAAAAATAGTAAATCTCATAAGGAAATCCTGCCACAGTTTCCCGGTTATACAGAGAATATACAATCTTTCTCTTACTTAGATTTCTGTGGATCAATCGGCCCTTCTACAAGAAACAGAATAACTTTTTTAGTCATTAGCACGTATCCTTCCTGCCCGCCTCATAGCAAGCTCCATCTCATATATATTTGTTTCATTGTAGAGCTTTTCTTTTTGCCCGCCAAGCTTGATCGTCCGCAAATAAGATAACCGGGTATTTTGCGTATTTTTAATATAAGTAGATTTTATATAGCAATTCTCGGGGTTCACAGTCGTATAAAGCAAAGAATCGTTTTCAAGGATCTCCAATGGGCGTAAGTTATGTGATGTAAAAATCAATTGTCCCTTAGCTTTATCCTGCATAACTTCCAGGCATTCTCCCAGTAAATACTCATAAATACCAGAATCCAGCTCGTCTACCACAAGGCAATAAGACTCCCTGTTATACCAGGCAACTAAATTACTGCAATTAGAAATCAGCTTTTTTATTCCCGCGGATTAGATTCATATAATAAACTTTAAAGAGAAAGGGAATAGGGCAAAAACCGGATTGAGCAGAATAAACTCAATCCGGTTTTTGGTGTTAAATATTATAATCCTATGATTTCCTAATATCTCAATATTTCTTATTTCTTTTGTAGAAAACAGAGTCAGAACAAATGATAGCTGTTGGAGTCACTTATGGTTTTTTTTCGTCAGTACTTAAATATAAAAAACGAAACGCTTCGATCCAACTCTTGCTAAAATGTGTGCTGCCCCTTTGCTTATGGTCACTGGATTAGCTGGTGGCCGTAGTTTATATATATTCAGATGATATCATGTTTTATCATTTCACAGTAACCGTCAGTGCCGCATATACACCATTTTGTGCATATACCCATATCGTACAGGTTCCTTTACCAACTGCCTGGATAAGCCCCTCCGGGGTAACAGTGGCTACTGCTGTATTGCTGCTTTCATAGCAGAGATTTCTGTGGTGTCTGATCTTTTTGTCCTTTTTTATTTCTTTTGCTGTGATCTGTGCTGTTTTTCCTTTTTTCAGGGTTATTTTTGAAACATTCTTTTTGTTTCCGATCTTAGTTACGGAAACAGATCTTGCAATTCCGTATTTGCTGCCCTGTGTGATTACATGTATGGAGGCAGATGTATCTGTCACTACCTTTTTGCCATCTACTATCTTATATGCTTTTACGATATATTTATAGAAAATGCCTTTCTTCAGGTTTTTATGTGTCCATGTACGTCCGTTTGTAATAGTGGCAAGCTTTTGATATTTGTACGTCTTTGTCTTTGTATTGCAGCGGTTTCCATATACGAAATATCCGTCCACACCATCAAGTTTACTCCATTCTAAGGTTATAGAAGTTTTCGTCTGGTTTACAGAACGGACCTTTAAGCGTCCGAACCCTTTTGTCTTGTTAATTACAGGCTCATCAGGAATCTTCACTGTGATCGTTATTGAAGCTGTGTTTTTTCCATCTTCTGTAGTTACTGTAATTATTGCCGTTCCATTTCCGATTGCTGTTACTTTACCATTCTCATCTACAGCAGCGATCATTTCATCGCCAGACTTCCAGATCAGCTTCTGGGCGTCTGCGTTCTCAGGTTCAATCTTAACTTTCAGTTCTGTGGATTCACCAATCTTCGTCAGTGTTTCCTTCTCTGCTTCAATCGTGATTTTCTCAATTTCTACCGGAATCTTTACGGTTACGGCTACAGTTGCGGTGTAATTTCCGCTTACGGATGTGACTGTAATCGTAGCTGTTCCATTTCCAACTGCGGTTACTTTACCTTTTTCATCTACAGTTACCACGCTTTCATCACTGGACTTCCATGTTACCCGCGTATTATCTGCATAAGATGGAAGCACCTCAGCGGTAAGCTGTGCAGTCTCGTCTTTTCTGGTAAGAGTAAGTGTGTCCGGAGATACCTTAATGCCTGTTACCGGGTAACTTGGGATATAGATTGCCGGGATTGTTGTGGTTTCTTTATATCTACAAGCTGTACAGGTTCTTTCTTTTTCTCCTTCCACTCCGATTGATGCCTGTTTGATCACTTTCCAGTCACCAAATGTATGCTTTTCCGGTATTGTTTTCTCATTGCAAATAGTACAAATCTTCCAGTGAGTCGTTTTATCGGATTGCCAGGTATAAGGATACGAATGTTCAAAAGCAGGAATTATAAAAGAAAGTTCTGCGGATGCCTGATATTGGGCTCGACTGGTTGCTATTACTTTCACTTTATAGTTTCCAGCCCCGGAGACTGTAAGAGTTTCTCCATTCTGATTAGTTATAATGTCAGTACCTTTATACCACTCGTAGCTATACGTTATGTCATTAAGAGTATGTTGTGCCTGTGCTGTCAGCTGAATATCAGAAGATGGACAGCCTTTTTCTTTGTCCTTTTTAATTTCAACCTTTGGTTCTTCCAACGCCCAGATTTCCTGTACTTGCATGTCCTCTGTAATTGGAAACTCAGGTTTCCATATATCGCTGCTTTTTCCTGAGATACGCTGCCATCCAGTTCTCTCATATCCCGGTATATTTGTTGCTGTCGGAATATCTTTTGAATCAATTTTGTCTCCTGGGATAACATAAATGTTTTTAGGAGCATTTTTCAACACTGTGTCAGTTATTTTGGCATAAGTTATAAATGTAACTAACTTATTAGAAGCCCACTGTAAAGTATTACCATTTTCTACCAGCCTAACTTTGCCATTCTTCTCTGAAACAAATTGGGATGTATAGTTTTCGGGTACAGTTTCATTTTCATATTTAACTGCTGTTAAACCTGGTGTTCCTGTTGCGGAAATTACCAAAATAGGTGAATTTACAGATAAATCATTTTTCACATAAATACAAGATCCCTCACTATTCTGACTGGCATCAGTATATTCTGAAAGAATTACACTTCCTTTTATTAAAGGATTACCACTAAGATACAGGTTTGCCAAACAGATTTCTTTACTCGACGATTGTGCATTATACATCCCGCTAAGCATAATTGCGTTTTCTTGCATATTGCCCTCTTTTCCGCTGTAATTTCCGATTATCTCTCCACTGGAAATCTTCACATCCATATGCGTTTTCTTTTCCAAGCACTTTGCAAAAATACCAGCTCCGCTTTTTTTTGCTTTATTATTACAGATAATTCCGCCATCTACACTAAGTAAGCCTTTAAGTTGATCTGTTCCCCATCCCTCTACATATATCGCACCGCCATAATTGTCAGCACTATTATTAGATAGTTCTGCACTTTCATTGATAGTTATCTCAGAACCCACTGCTGAAATTGCTCCACCATTTCCTCCCTGAACGTTGCCATCTTTATCATATCCTTCGACAGCTTTATTCCCAGAAATTATGCCAGCTGAAATTTCTGCTTTCGAATCCCACATAAAAATTCCGCCGCCTTGATTATCCAGATATTGCGATGTAGCAGCTGGTTGTATAGTATTTCCGGTAATCTGACAAATTTTTGAATCTTCCCCTTGTTCCATAGTCATTTCAGAAGAATTTATTAAATAGATTCCTGCACCCATTACGCTTTTATTATTAGTAATGATGCCACCCTTTAAGATTACTTTTGATTTATTAGCACTTATTCCACCGCCAGTATTTGCATAATTTCCACTGATTGTACCGCCAGTCATGTTGATGACGGTTTCAGGATTAGCATTTGTTTCATTGTTAGTATCTTCAGAATAAGTATGTATTCCACCGCCAGTACCTTCTGCATAATTTTTACTGATCGTACCACCTGAAATATTGACAGTTGAATAAGTCGCATATATTCCACCTCCATGCTTTGCCACCTGGTTACGGATTGTACCGCCTGACATATTGACAGTTGCATGGTCAGCATATATTCCGCCTCCTTCCTCAACTCTGTCCTTACCATTTCCCTGGATTGTACCACCAGTTAAATGCACAGTACTGCCATTCTTTGCATCAATACAGCTTTTACCCGGGAACGGACCAATTTCGGTGCCATCCTTTATAGTCTCCTCTATAGTCAGGGTTCCATACACCTGAATGGGATTTTCAGAAAAAATACAGCTTGAATTCTCTGATGTTGAATTCTCTGGTGTTAAATTGTTAATTATTACATTTTTTAGAGTTACATTTTTATCAGCATTCACTTTCAGCATATATGTCAGATTAGCTGTTCCCGGACGAAGTGTCACCTTCTCCAAAGTGACATCTTCATCGATATTTATAGGATTAAGCAAATAAATAGTTCCACCTCGTGCCATCGTCAGAGCATCTCTAAGATTTTTTATGGCAGTTGTATCACTCTTTCCATCCTTTGCGTCATCTCCTAAGATTGGATCCAGATAAACAACAGTATTTCCTTCTGTCTGCGCAGCCGGAACGCTGTCATCGGAAAACTCGCTGACAGCTTCTGCATCATTTCCGCCGGAAAATTCTACATGTTCCGGATTGTCAAACTCTTCTTCCTGCAAGAGCGCAGGCTCTGTCAGATTTTCCTCTGTACTGGCTACATCTCCACAATCAGTAGCAGACTCCACATCAACTGCCGGAATCTCTGCATTCCCGGAGATTATCGACTGGCTGCCATCTGTAAAAGTGTCTGCCAATACCGGAGTTACCGCCATCGTTGCGGACATAACGATACTCAATGCCCATGAAACAGTTTTTTTGAAACACTTTTTCTTCATACTTCCACCTTTCCTTTCTTTAATACATGATCTTCTGCGTCTTGACTCTTTTGTCCTCTGTTTTTGAATTTGATACATAATGCGGTAATCACGACTGCCACAGTAAAGGAAATGACAGCCACCAACACATAACCGCCTGCGCCTTCATGCAGCAGAATTGTGCCGTACATTCCCGTGGCGTTTATTGGCTGGCTTTGCACTATCCCCATTGCCCCCACAAGGGACAGGAACAGCATGGTACACAGAATGGACAAACGGCAGACTGTGCGCCGCTCCTGGCGGCGGTGGTATTCATGCATTCGCTTTTTTACCAATTCGATACGCTTTTCTGTATCGTACATGCCTTCCAACCTCCTTCCACAAAAACAGTGTTAAAAGTTCTTTCACTTATATAGGTACAAAAAAAGCGAAAAACTCTCACCTGAAAATCAAATTTTTTCAAAAAAATTTGAGAGCTGCCGAAACAGCTCCCAAAAGCGAAAAATCAGGTTATATTATTGTATTGAACTGCGGAAGATCAGTTTTCCCGCTGCCAGGATCAGTACAGGCAGCAGATAAGCAATATACTGTGCTGCACTGCCATAGGCGATCAGAAGATTATAAATTGCGTGAAAGGTGATTGCTGCTCCCAGCAGACCGCAGGTTCCGGCAATCTTCAGCCATGTTCTCTGCCACACATATGCAAGACCACCGCCGACAATAGCTCCACAGATCACATGCATGGCTCCAGTCCCAATACCACGGAAGAAAATAAAAGAAAAATGTCCGGCTCCGTTTTGGATCAGATAGCAGATGTTTTCAAATGTGGCAAAGGAAAGAGCTATAACTACGGCGGTATTTTTAATCTGCTCTCTTTTCGGCTCAAATATCAGCAGATAAAAGAGCAATGGCAGAAGTTTCATCACTTCCTCCACCACCGGGGCGATCTCTGTGGTAGCTGCAAAGGTGTCCGCTTTATAAAGTGCAGCGAAAAAGGTGTTGATGTATGCGGAAAGTAGACAGACACCCATCCCGGCAAAGCAGAACAGAAAGAATTTTCTCTGCCGCTTTCCCATACACAGAGCGGCGATCAGCAGGGGCGAGGCCATGCAGAGAAATACGTTTTCAATATATGTCATGTCTGCACCGCCTTTCCTGTGGCTGGCAGCAGTGCAAACAGGCAGCCTGTAAGCAGAAGATCAAGCCAGCAATAGGGAGCGGAAATGGAATAACCCGGCCACAGACAGCCGGAGATCCAAAGAGCATACTCCACCGCCACATAGCACAGCACCCCAATGTGAAAATACCGCATCTTACACGCTGTTCCCGTCTGTATCTGCGCATAAGCAAGACCTCGGATAGAATGATAAGAAACAACAATCATCATGCCACACCAGAGCAGATTGGATAGAACATCCCCAAAAGTACAGTAAAATACACAAAGCGGAACGTCGATCAAAGGGGCGATCAGGGCTTTTCCTGTCGAAAATCTTCTTTCCCCGGCAGAAGAAAGGGTGTATTGCAGAAGATAAAGGAAAATCACGCTGGCTATCCAACCGAACTCTGACACATAAAATACCTGCGGTGTTTCAGAAAACAGAAGCAGATACAGCGTCCAGTAAAGAGAGCCAAGGGCAAAGCAACCGTAAAAGCAGGTCAGCAGGAAATATATCTGTTTTCGATCTTTCAGATACCGAATACCACTCATACAAAAGCCCAACAGGGTAACAGCGAATTGAAAAAGGTTACTGATCAGCTCCATCCCCATTGTCCTCCTTTTGTTTCTCCGTCTGCTCCTCTTTGTTCAGCTGATGGATGCGAAAACACAGAATAGTCACGCACGCGCCGAGAACAAAAGCCAGCAGTCCGATCACCATATATCCCAATGCGGTGCTGCCGCCCAAAATTGTTGCCGCAGTTTCAAAGTCTGAAGAAGTACCGGGTTCGATCTGTCCGACAATACCGGGCATGGCAAAGGAAACCCCAACGATTACTGCAAAACATGCCGCTATACAGACAGCAGAGATAATCCGTCTGCGCCGCAGTCTCTGCTGTTGTTCTTTTTTTGCAATACGCCGTTTTACCTCCGCAATCCGTTCCTCATCTTTCAGCATTTGTAATACCCTCCCGTTTCAATAATCCGCGTAAACGCTCTTTCCCCCGGTACACCATATTTGTAATCTGCTTTACACTTTTCCCCATAACCTCAGCGGCCTGTTGATAGCTCATGCCCTCAAAATAGGTCAGATAAAGAGCCTCCCGATAATCTGGATTTAACTCGTCCATGCAGAGATGCAGGATCTGGTTTCGCTCTTTTGTGCGGACGACCTCCTCTACCAGCGTTTGTGCTTCCGCTTCTCTGGTCAGGTTGTCAAGACTGAAGATAATCCGCCGTCTGCTTTTGTGGCGCAAAGCCATGTGCCGCGCTGCTTTATAGAGGTAAGCCTTAAAACATCCGTCCCGGATGCGGGGCTTTTTCGTAAACAGCCAGGAAAAGGTTTCCATCATTAAATCCTCCGCTTCGTGGACATCATGCAGATAACCATCAATATATAAGGTCAGCGGGTCACCGTATTTTTTTATCAACAGTTCAAGTCCTGTCTCATCACCGCGCAGATATTGCCCATAAAGTTCTTCATCAGTGACCATATCGTTCTTCCTTTCCAAGTATTACTCCTCTATTGTCAGATGAAAGCTCCAGGTTCGTGAATCATTTTTGTCTGCGAAGACATACAACATGTCAGGAGAAATCCCTGACAAAAAAATAACCAGAGCCTAAGCTCTGGTTAAATTCTCACTATTTTGTAGCAGCCAGTACGGGAATCGAACCCGTGTTTTCGCCGTGAGAGGGCGACGTCTTAACCCCTTGACCAACTGGCCATTTGTTTATCTGTCGTTTGCTCTTCGCTGTCGACTCGTTTAATATACACCATCTTTTTCTAAAATGCAAGTACTTTTTTAAAAAAATTTCAATTTTTTTATTTTTCTCGAATTTTTCGTTCAAAAAGCCCTGTATTTATGCGGTTTTTGCCACAAAAAAATTTTTATTTTTTTGTCCCAGAGAAGAAATGCCATGGCAGCTCCACCGCTTTCCATGGCATTTCCCAGTTATTTATTTCTGTTTCTGACTGTTTCTTATTCCTCTATATCCTCCGCAGGCTCTGCCGGAATGAATACGCGGGATTTCTTTTCTTCGTGTTTATGAAGTGCTGCTTTCTCAGTTGCCTCAATACAGAATTCCATCTGAGAGTTAATCTGTGCTTTGCCTCGTTTATCCGGCTTCACATAAGTTCCATCCGGCTGCAGGATATGAGCTTTTACATTATCCTTAAACTCCAGATCAAGTACGTGTTCCAGCTCTTTCTTAATCTTCTCATCTTCCACAGGGAAAACAATCTCTACCCTGCGGTCAAGGTTACGCGGCATCCAGTCCGCACTTCCCATATAGATTTCCGGGTTTCCGCCGTTTTCAAAATAGAAAATACGGCTATGCTCCAGAAATTCCCCTACAATAGAACGGACATGAATATTTTCACTGATTCCCGGCACTCCTACTTTCAGACAGCAGATCCCCCTTACCAGAAGCTCCACCTGAACTCCGCAGGAAGATGCATAATACAATCCTGCAATAATCTTCGGATCACAGAGGGAATTCATCTTTGCGCGGATCAACGCCGGAAGTCCTTTCTTCGCATTCTCTGCCTCACGTTCAATCAGGCTTAAGAACCTGTCCTTCATCCAGATTGGTGCTACGATCAGCTTATTCCAGCTTTTCGGTTCAGAATATCCGGAGAGCATGTTAAATACTGCTGTTGCATCTTCACCAAAACGTTCATCGCAGGTAAAGATACCGCAGTCTGTATAGAGTTTGGCAGTGGAATCATTGTAGTTTCCGGTTGCCAGATGCACATAACGGCGGATTCCTGTCTCTTCCCTGCGCACAACCAGTGTGATCTTGCTGTGTGTCTTAAGGCCTACCAGACCATAAATTACATGACATCCTGCCTTCTCCAGCTTCTTCGCCCATACAATATTATTTTCTTCATCAAAACGTGCTTTCAGCTCTACCAGTACGGAAACCTGTTTGCCGTTTTCTGCTGCCTGCGCAAGGGCAGCAATGATCGGTGAATTGCCGCTGACGCGATACAGAGTCTGTTTAATAGCCAGAACATCCGGATCTTTCGCTGACTGACGCACGAAATTTACAACAGGATCGAAACTCATATAAGGATGATGCAGGAATACATCGCCCTCACGTATCACCTGGAAAATATCCTTCTCATTCTGAAATTCCGGTACAGGTGCCGGCTGATATCTCGGTGTCTTGTAAGCATCAAAGCCATCCGCACCATATACTTTCATAAGCATGGTAAGATCCAGAGGTCCGTTTATCTCAAAAATATCTGCCTCTTTGATATCAAATTCCGTCTTCAGAATCTTCAGCAGGCGTTCATCCATCTTATCCTCTACTTCCAGACGGATAACCTCACCCCACTGACGTTTCTTTAACTGGCGCTGGATCTCCACCAGCAGATCCTCTGCCTCATCTTCATCGATGGTAAGATCCGCATTACGCATAATACGGTAAGGATGGGCACATATCACATCATAACTCAGGAAAAGTTTGTCAATATTTCTTTCAATAATCTCTTCCAGCAGGATCACTGTGGTATCTCCATCCTTCTTTGACGGAATCTGCACCACCCTTGGAAGTACAGACGGAACCTGCACTGTAGCAAACAGAAGTTCTCCTGTTTTATCCTTTTTGTTGAGTTTATCACTCTTCTCCTTCTTGGAGATCAGAGCACCGATATTTAATGTCTTGTTTCTGATCAGCGGAAACGGTCTGGAAGAATCCATCGCCATCGGTGTAAGTACCGGATATACATTATCCTCAAAGTATCTGTCTACAAATACACTCTGTGCTTCTGTAAGATTCTCATGGGCTGCCACCAGGTGCATTCCGGCTTTCTCAAGCGCAGGGATCAGAGAACGGTTCAGTGTATTATACTGTACATGAACCAGTTCATGGGTACGGACACTGATTTCTTTTAACTGCTCCTTGGCTGTCATTCCTGCAATGTCTGTTTTATGATATCCTGCATGTACCTGATCCTTAAGAGACGCCACACGCACCATAAAGAATTCATCCAGATTGGATGCGGTAATGCTTAAGAACTTCAGTCTGTCAAACAAAGGAAGATTTTTATCTCTTGCTTCACTCAGAACACGCTCATCAAATTTGAGCCAGCTCAGCTCGCGATTCACGAAATATTCTTTCTTTTCAAATTTTTCAAAGTCCATAAGTTCATCCTCCTTTACGCTCTGCCCTTGCGTCTGAGAACCAGACGAATGCCAAATACTTCTTCAAAAAATGCCTCTTTATCTTTCAGCAGTCCCAGTTCCAGGGAAATGTCCTGTGCAGAATCCACGATCATCTGCAGTTCTCTGTCTTTGAGCACTGCTTTGATTCCTTTTACTTTCTGATAATGACTTCTGTCCATGGCATTCGCCAAACGAAGGATTGCAGTCATCTTTACCACCTTGATATAGCTCTCTCTGTCTATAGCGATTCCCATACTGTAAAGTTCATCGTAATAAACAAACGCAGAATTATTGAATCTGACCGCACATGCGATCATCTGGCGTTCCAGAGAGGACAGCCCAATGATATCTGTAGACATAATGATCTGATAGGAACACTCGGAAACCTTTTCCATACTGATATATTTGCCACAGTCATGAAGTAGTGCCGCGATCTGCAATAACAGACGTTCTCTTGCTCCCATACCATGAACCTTCTTCATACTGTCAAAGATATTCAGGCAAAGATTCATAGTTCCCTGGATATGGCTCTTACTGCTGGAATAGCGTTTTGCAATGTTCTTTGATGTAACCAGAATGTCATTTTCAAAATTGTGGACACTTTTGAGAAATTTTTTCTTCTCCGCAAAATCATAGGCAATTCCATCCAGCAGGGAAACACCTGGTGCCCAGAGAGACTCTGCATTAAAAATATCAATAAAATTTCTGCACACTACCATGGTCGGCACAACAAGGGATGCATATTCCGGATCAATCTCCATCTCCTGTGCCAGCAGGTCAACAGATTTTCCAACTGTATCCTCATAGCGTTTCATAAATTCTTCCCTTGTAATGATCCTGTCTTCCATTTCCTCCTGGAAGATCATATCTGTAATAAAATCTCCCATCAGGATCACATTCCTGATATCCTTATCCTTCAGATACAGACGCTGAAAGCTCATCAGATCATTTCGGATAAATTCCTCAACCAGCTTGTCATAATGAATGGTTGTTTTCTCCAGTTCCTGCAGACGCTGGCGGATTCTTAAACTTCCCATTTTAAGTCCCTGGGTAGTGACCAAAGCATCCTTGTCAAAGAGGGAAACCTGAAGGCTTCCGCCGCCCACATCCAGGATTGCGGTGCCTTTCTGGATCATCTTTTTGAATCCCTTTTCAATGGCAGCAATTGATTTGTATCCAAGGAAATGCTGTTCTGCACTGCTTAAGATTTCTATCTTCATTCCTGTTCGCTGATAGATCTGTTCAATGATCAGCAGCGGATTCACAAGTTCCCTGAATGCACTGGTGCCGCAGGCACGATACTCTTCCACCCCAAAGTCCTGCATCAGCCTCTTAAAGTCATTCAGCACCTCACATAAAACATTCAGCATTTCTGAGTCGATCTTTCCGTCAGAATAGACACCCTTTCCGATTTCCAGACTGTATCTGACATCATTCAGTTCACGAAAACCAATTCTTTTTGACATCTCAAAGATCTTCATGCTGACTTCATAAGATCCGATGTCAATGGCTGCAAATGTCATGACTGCCATATGCGTTCCCCCTTTACCATTCATCTATTTGCTTTTTTATTCCTTCTCCACACCCAGCAGATGGTCGATAAACTGCTGTGCAGTTCGTCCTGTAAGTCCTCCATGGGAAAGCTCCCACTTATTTGCTTCCAGAAGCAGCTCGTCCTCCGGCATAGTAATTCCGTTTCTCTCTGCGAGAGCTTTCACAATTGTCTGGAATTCCTTTTTGCTCGGTGCACCATAGTAAATACGGACACCAAAACGATAAACCAGTGAAAGCTTCTCCTGCACTGTATCGGAGGAATGCAGATCGTCATCATCCATGATCTCCAGCTTGTCACTGGATTTCTCTCTTACCAGATGTCTTCTGTTACTTGTTGCATAGATCAGGATATTGTCCGGTTTCTTCTCCAGGCCGCCCTCGATCACTGCCTTCAGATATTTATATTCGATTTCAAATTCCTCAAATGACAGATCATCCATATAGATAATGAATTTATAGTTTCTGTTCTTGATCTGGGCGATCACATCATTCAGATCCTGAAACTGATGCTTATACACCTCGATAATACGAAGTCCCTCATCATAATAACGGTTCAGGATTCCCTTGATACTTGAGGATTTACCTGTACCCGCATCACCAAAAAGCAGACAGTTGTTTGCCTTTCTGCCCCTTACAAAGGCTTCTGTATTCTCGATCAGCTTCTGCTTCGGAATTTCATATCCTACCAGATCTTCCAGTTTCACATGAGCAATTCTTGTGATCGGCTGGATTTCTACATTGTCATTCTCATCATGTCCAACACGGAACGCCTTATGTAAGCCCAGTTTGCCTACGCCGAAATCTTTATAAAACTGTACCATATCCTTCATAAATTCCTCTGTGGACTCCGCTGCTGCCAGCGTTTTGCTCAGATCACAGATACGGTCTCTGATACGGGAATTAAACATCTTGCTGTTACTTCCGGTGTTGGTATAATCACCGAGAACCTTACAGCAGGAAATTCCAAATGCCTCATCCAGTACAGTCAGATCAAAATCATACAGTTCTTTAAACACACCGAAATCATTCAGTGCCAGTTCATTAATACTTCCGTTGACAGCCCCTCTGATCTCACAGGCTGTACTGAATGCATTTTCATTATTTACCAGAAGAAATGTCAGATAACAGTGCCATAAATTTCCGGAAAAGCCATAAGCGCCGGCAGTTTCCACCAGTCCGTTGGCACACTCAAAGAACAGCCCTTCCTTTTCTTTCAGATCAGGTGCTTTCTGTTCCCAGGCATTCATCAGTTCTGCCATTTTATCAAGGATTTCTCCATGTTCAAAGTCACGGTATAAGATGCATTCATTTAATCTAGCCATTTTTATTACTTCCTTCTTACCTTGTTGTTTTATCTTATTGTTCTGCTGTGAGTGGTATAATTATTTCGAAAACGATGTACCAGAGTGTGTTTGAAAAATGCTTTACGCAAAATATACCGCAAAGTGGGACGTGCAGATTGTGGAAATGATTTTTCAAACACGCTCTGGCATTATGGAAATGATTTTTAATAATTTCCCAAAATTCTCATTCTGTCAGCTTCTGCCTCAATTCCTCTCAGGGCATTCTTCACTGCACTGTCCTTTAAGTTTCCCTCAAAATCAACAAAAAAACGGTACTGCCAGTTCTTCCCTGTGATCGGACGGGATTCAATCTTCGTCATATTCAGTCCATTATAAATAATGTGGGACAGCATATTGTAAAGAGTTCCGCTCTCATGAGGCAGTTCAAAGAAAATGCTGATCTTATGGGCATCCTTCACATAAATGGGTTTCTTACTCACGATCACAAAACGTGTGGCATTCTGTCCGTTATAGCAGATATTCTCAGCCAGGATTTTCAGTCCATAAAGCTCTCCTGCCTGTCTGCTGGCAATAGCTGCCTGCGTCTTGTCATTGTCTTCTTTTATCTTCTTGGCAGAACCGGCAGTATTTTCCATTTCTTTCTTCTTCCAGTCCGGATGAGTTTCCAGATATTTTCCGCACTGGGAAAGTGCCTGAGGATGAGAACATACCTGTCTGATATCCTCCAGTTCAGCATCCGGCAGTCCCAGAAGTACATGCTCCGGACGGATGATCTGTTCTCCTACAATACTCAGCTCATACTCTGTAAGAAGATCATAAATATCAGCCACAATACCGGCAGTTGTATTCTCAATGGGAAGTACCGCATAGTCTGCTCTTCCCTCCACAACTGCTTCCATTGCATCGCGCCAGGTTTTTACATGAAAACTCTCAATATCGTCCTGGAAATATTCCCTCATTGCAGCATAGCTGTATGCACCTTCCACACCCTGAAAGACAACTCTTACATCTTTCAGCGGAAGTGCATCTACCATTTCCAGTTTCTCATCGTCCTCGATTCCATGCTCTGTGAGAAGCTGATACTGTCTCTTACGGCTGATCGCCATGATCTGCTGAAAAAGCTCCTGCGCACCAAGCTGATTAAATTCTCCATGCGCCTTACCTCTCAGGACCTCCAGCTTCTGTCTCTCTCTTTCCGGATCCAGAACCTTCTTTCCTGTACGTATCTTATATTCTGCAACATCCTCACACACCTTCATTCTCTGTTCAAAAAGACGTATGATATCGCTGTCGATCTTATCTATTTCATTTCTGCATTCCTGTAAATCTATCATTTATGTTATACCTTTTTACTTTCACAAATTCTCTACAATATCAGTCATCTCTCCGATAAAGGAAAGAGAACCAAAGGCAATGATCACATCCTGTTCCCCGGCAAGTGAAAAAGCCTCCTCCACTGCATCTTTAATCGTATCCATTGCCTGTACATTGGGATTGTATTCACTGACAGTCTTCGCCAGCTCTCCGGCAGGCAGCGCCCTTATATTATCCGGAGTCTGGATCGTAAGTATCCGGTCTGCAAAGTGCGCAGTTTTCTGAATCACACTTCTGTAATCCTTATCTGCAAACACTCCCATAATATAGATGATCCGTTTTCCCTTAAAATAATGCTCTATTGAAGCTGCCATCATATCCGCAGCAGCAGGATTATGAGCCCCGTCTACCACAAACAGCGGTTTTTTACAGATAACTGTAAACCGTCCGTTCCAGTTTACTGTGCGAAGCCCTTCTTTTTTCTGCTCCGCAGCGGTAGAAAAGCCCAGCTCGTCCAATACTTTTAAAGCATTCAGTGCAACTACTGCATTTTCCTTCTGATAAACACCTGCCAGCGGAATCTCATACTCTTCACCCCTGTACCGGATTGTCTGTCCAAGGCAGCTTTCCTTTAACATCTCTGCCTCAGAAGCATCTGCTATGGTACATTTTGCACCATGTTCTCTGCTGATCCTCTCGATCACCTGCATTGCTTCCGGCTTCTGTCTGGCAGTCACCACTCTGCAGCCGTCTTTGATGATCCCGGCTTTCTTCTCTGCGATCTGTGCCAGAGTATTTCCAAGAAAAGACATATGATCCATACTGATCGATACCAGCACTGCCAGCAGCGTATTCTTAATAATATTTGTAGCGTCCAGATTTCCGCCCATTCCCACTTCCAACAAAACGAGATCACAATTCTCTTTTTTAAAGAACAGAAATGCCACCGCAGTCTCTATTTCAAATGCAGTGGGATGAGGATAACCATCCTTTGTCATAGCAGCAATAACATCAGACACCTGTGTAATATAAGCAGCAAAGTCCTCTCTGCTGATCCTGCTTCCCGAAACTTCCATCCTGCCTCTGTAGGAATACAGGGTAGGCGAAACATATCTTCCAATGCGATATCCCGCACCGGATAAAACAGAATACAAAAAAGCAATGACAGAACCCTTGCCATTGGTACCGGCTATATGCACATATTTCAGATCATCCTGTGGATTTCCAAGACGTTTCATCAGCTCACGCATATGATCCAGTCCCAGGACACTGGGAATTTCCCGGGTGATTTTGTCTATGTACTCCCGGCTTTCCTGATAATTCATAATAAACTCCTCTTATTTCCATGAGATCCCCTCCACACGTTCCTTTTGCGCATAAGGCACCTCATTGCTATAGTGTAATAACGTGTTCTCATTATATCCTACGTGTATGTTTTTTTCAAGGCAGGCAATACTAGAATCATAGAAATTTATACAGGAGCGTTACCTATGAAAAAAGCTTTCATTCTCTGCGGTCTGACGGGCTGGTGCATGGAAATCCTCTGGACCGGACTGCATTCCATCCTTTCAGGAGAACTTACCATGACAGGAAAAACTTCCCTTTTAATGTTTCCCATTTACGGATGCGGTGCCATCATCCGCCCGCTCTCCGGTAAACTTTCTGCTGTCCCGCTTTTTGTCCGCGGCTGCATTTATACTGTCGGATTTTTTTTCGTAGAATTTATCAGCGGTGCTCTTTTGCGCTGTTTTCATATGTGTCCCTGGGACTACAGCAACACTCCCCTGAATTACCGGGGACTGATAAGACCGGACTACGCTCCCCTCTGGTTCGGAGCCGGACTTTTTTTTGAGAAAATACTTGGAAAACTCTCTTGAAAAAAGCACCTGATTATTATATGATGTTATGAAGGATTAAATAAAAATTCCTGAACCAGTAAAATATGGAGGTATGAAATGAGACACTTAATGAGTCCGCTGGATCTGTCTGTTGATGAGTTAAATACTCTTCTTGACCTGGCCAGCGATATTGAGAAACACCCTGATAAATACGCACATGTCTGCGATGATAAAAGACTGGCAACTTTATTCTATGAGCCAAGCACCCGTACCCGTCTCAGCTTTGAAGCTGCTATGATGAACCTTGGCGGTAAAGTTCTTGGTTTTTCATCAGCTGATTCCAGTTCCGCTTCAAAGGGTGAAAGTGTTGCCGATACAATCCGCGTTGTATCCTGTTACGCTGACATCTGTGCTATGCGCCACCCGAAAGAAGGTGCTCCGTTAGTAGCTTCTATGGCTTCTTCTATTCCTGTTATCAACGCCGGCGACGGTGGTCATCAACATCCTACCCAGACATTAACCGACTTACTTACCATCCGTTCCCTGAAAGGACGTCTGGACAATCTGACCATTGGTCTGTGCGGCGACCTGAAATTCGGACGTACAGTTCACTCCCTGATCGAAGCACTTGTACGTTACACAAATGTAAAATTCATTCTGATCTCACCGGAAGAGCTTCGCATCCCAAGCTATATCCGCGAGGATGTTCTGAAAAAGAACAATATCGAATTTCAGGAAGTAGAGAGACTGGAAGATGCCTTACCAGATCTTGATATCCTCTACATGACACGTGTACAGAAAGAACGTTTCTTCAACGAAGAAGACTATGTCCGCATGAAGGATTTCTACATTCTGGACAAACAGAAAATGGAACTTGCCAAAAAAGACATGTACATTCTTCATCCGCTTCCACGTGTAAATGAAATCTCAACAGAGGTGGATGCAGACCCGAGAGCAGCTTATTTCAAACAGGCACAGTACGGTGTATATGTACGTATGGCCCTGATTCTCACATTACTGGAGGTAAAATTACCATGTTAAATGTTGGAGCACTTCGCGAAGGTTATGTATTAGACCATATCAAAGCAGGCAAGGCCATGACTATCTATCATGATCTGAAGCTTGATAAACTTGACTGCACCGTTGCCATCATCAAAAACGCGCGCAGCAACAAAATGGGTAAGAAAGATATCATCAAGGTTGAATGCCCGGTTGAGAATCTCGATCTTGACATTCTCGGCTTTATCGATCATAACATTACTGTAAACGTAATCAAGGACGAGAAGATCGTTGCCAAAAAAGAACTGAAACTCCCGAATCAGGTTGTCAACGTGATCAAATGCAAGAATCCACGCTGCATCACTTCCATTGAACAGGGACTCGACCAGATCTTTGTTCTTGCAGATAAAGAGAAAGAAGTTTACAGATGTAAATACTGCGAAGAGAAATACACAGGTAAACGCAATAAATAATAAAACACATATCAAAAAAACAGAACGGAAGAAATCCGTTCTGTTTTTTTGTACGCAATCAGACCGATAAGCCGGGTTATGTCATTGGGTAATCATCTGTCTAGGCCTTACGTTGCCATAAGGCTCAAGCGACCCACCTGAAAGCACGACGGGCAGCCGTATCGCTTTCTATTCGGTCTTGCTTCAAATGGAGTTTACATGTGCCCGGCCTGTTACCAGGACGGCGGTAGTCTCTTACACTGCCTTTCCACCCTTACCTCAGCAAGTGAGGCGGTTTATTTCTGTTGCACTGGTCTGGGAGTCACCTCCACCGGACGTTATCCGGCATCCTGCCCTGCGAAGCCCGGACTTTCCTCGTCTGAACCCTTTCGTCTGTTCAGCCGCGATTACCTGGCCTGGTTGCGCAAGTGCTATTCTAGCACGTTTTTTTTCACTTGTAAAGAAATTTCATTCATTACTGTTCACTCCGTTCTCAGTAACGTTGCCAAAATTCATTTCAAATTGCCTGCGGCAATGGAATTTTGGCTTGTATGTCTCGGGATAGTGGCGTGTGAACAGTAACTTTCATTCTACTATTTTACACATTAAAGCAGCTTCCACCGATAAATTCTCTTAAAATCGAATTATTCGGCACTGCCTCGCTTGGCACCGGAACAAAATATTCAAAGAACTTCAGCAGCCTCTTCGCCTCTGTATACTCCGGTTCGTCCTTGGCAATCCCAAACAAAAGCGGTTCCGCATATACTTTCAGGCATGCCAGTTCATAGATCAGCGCAGAATTAAACATCACATCTGCATCCTCCTGGAACGGAAAGATATTCTGTTCTTCACCTCTGCGCACAGACGGCCATCTTGCAATTGTCTCTTTCGCAGAAGTCCCTCTGGTGCGGGCATCTCTTACAATTCTGCGGATCAGACGGCCATCCGTAGTAGGAATCCTGTTATGTTCATCAATATTCAGCTGAGTCAGAGCGCTGAGATAAATCTTAAATTTGCTCTCCTTTGGCAGCGCATAGCTGAGCCTGTCATTCAATCCATGAATTCCCTCGATCACCAGAATATCGTCTTTATCCAGCTGCAGAAAATCACCTTTATATTCTCTGGTTCCTGTTTTGAAATTGAAAACCGGCATCTCTACCCTTTTTCCTTCCAAAAGCTCAAGCATATCTTTATTAAACTGCTCCACATCAATCGCTTCCAGACACTCAAAATTCTTTTCCCCAAACTCATCTACAGGAGTCAGATGCCTGTCAATGAAATAATTATCCACTGCGATCGGATGCGGTTTCATTCCATGGGCAGCCAGCTGAATGGACAGCCTGTGTGAAAACGTAGTCTTTCCGGAAGAAGACGGACCTGCGATCATAACAAACTTCTTGTTTCCGGCTGCGGCAATCTCAGATGCGATTTCCGAAATCTTCGCCTCCTGCATAGCCTCCTGGATCAGCAAAATATCCTGGATACCGCCTCTGGTAACCTTTTCATTCAGATCACCGACTGTCGCAATATCCAGTTTATCTCCCCATTCCTGAGATTCCTTCTGCACACGAAAAATCTTCTCTCTCGGTTTAAATTCAGGTATCCGGTCCGGTTCATTCTGAGTCGGAAGCTGCAATACGAAACCACCCTCATACAAAAACAGATCAAACGTCTTAATATATCCCGTATGGTTCGCCATAAAACCGTAGAAATAATCCTCAAAACTTCCAATACTGTAAAGATTCACCGCAGAGCTTCTGCGGTAATTAAACAGCTTCTCTTTGTCATACATATGATGCTTATGAAAAAGTGCAACTGCCTCACTGGTGCTTACGCTTCGCTTTACAATGGGAAGATTCTCGTCCACGATCCTGTGCATCTGCGCCTTTACCTTATCAATAAATTCCTGATCCAGCGCCATAGGTCCTTTCATTGTAAAATAATAGCCGCTGCCTACAGAATAATGGATCACTACACTGTCTATATTTTCCTGCCCTGCCACATCATAAATTGCTTTCAGAAGAATCAGACTTGCACTTCTGCAATAAGTTTTGTGTCCGATCGGATCTTTGGATGTCACAAATTCAATCTCACAGTCTGCCTTGAGATGCTTATGCAGTTCTCTCAGCCTGCCATTTACGATCACCAGCATTACAGGTGCATCCGTACTTCCTTCGTATTCCTTTACAATCTCACTGTAAGGAATCTTCTCAGGATATTGTTTTGTTATTCCCTGTATCGTAACGTTATACATTTTCTGTCCCATAAATCCTGCCTCCATTTCTGCTATACCGACAAGTAAATACAGTTATCAGATTGTTACTGTTCACTCCGTTCTCAGTAACGTAGCCAAAATTCATTTATAATTTCATTATTATATGGTAAGAACCCGTATCACAGAATCGTGTACGGGCTCTTTACCTCTGCACAGGAGATTTTCAGTTCCGGAAATGCCTGTGTCAGTTCTTTTTTCATTGCATCCATAAAAATATATTCTGTTCCGTAGTGTCCGGCATCGATCAGCGCCAGTCCTTGCGCAACCGTATCAATTCCTGTATGGTGGTCGATATCACCGGTCACATACACATCCGCACCGGCCTTAATGACATCCTTGATCATGCTCTTGCCTGATCCTGTACATACAGCAGCACATTTTACCATGCTGTCCAGATTCCCATAAACCTTTACATCATTTAACTTCAGAGACTCTTTGACAAGCTGTGCATACTCTCTCAGCGTCATTTCCCGGGGAAGTTTCCCGACTCTGCCAAAGCCCTGTACTTCCCCATCTCTCTCTTCAGTTATGGAAAGGACTGTGGTATCATGCATCTTCGTATAGTCTGCACTCAGATCCGCCATACCCAGCACATCATAATTGGTATGCATCGCATAATAAACAATTCCTTTCTGTATCAGCGTAAGGATCTTTCTTCCTGTAAAGCTGTGATTATTGATCTTCTTAATTCCGGAAAAGATCATGGGATGATGGGTAATGATCATATCTGCCCCATCATCTATGGCCTCAGCCAGTGTTTCCTCTGTCAGATCCAGAGCCAGAAACACATGGCTGATCTCATTTGTATCATCTCCTGCGAGAAGTCCTACGTTATCCCAGTCCTCTGCTGCATCTGACGGGTACTTCTTCTCCAGCCAGGAGGTCAGTTCATATGCCTTCATATTCCTCTAAAGCAGCAATAACTGCCTGCTTTTCCTCCTCTATCTCGCCCGCACGCTTCTCTGCATTGGGCGCATTCTTTAATCTGTCAAGAATCTCATTGCGGATGCGAAGCTCTCTTTCCAGATACTCCCGCAGAACAGGATGCTTTCTTTCCAGAAGCATTCCTCCAAACCACTCATCTAAAGTATAAGGAGTATCTTCTGAAATATGCATCTTTTCTCCATGAATTACCTTCATCATAGGATAAAACTTGCCATCCTCCAGAACCATCTCCTCCTCTGTGATCTGCCAGCCGATTTTTCTGACAAATCTGCGAAAATGGGGGATATCTGACTGAGGCTGCAGGATCATTTCCCGAAAGCTCTCCCTGACCTCTGCCCCGTCAGTAAGAATCCTCTCCATGAGAGGGCCACCCATTCCTGCGATCACAAGAGTGTCGCCCTCTCCCGGTTTCAAAGCCTCAAGTCCGTCTGAAAGCCGGGTTTCTATGTATGCGTCCAGTCCATACTGAGAAATATGTTCCTGCGCTCTGGACAACGGGCCTTTTCTTACATCCATGGCAATCGCACCCGGAATCTTTCCATCCAGATAAAGCGAAACCGGCAGGTATCCATGATCGCATCCCACATCCACAAGTCTGTTTCCCCTGGTCACCAGGCCTGCTATTGCAGATAAACGTAATGAAAGCTGCATAACAGGCTCCTTAGTCCAGATAATCCTTCAGTTTACGGCTGCGGCTCGGATGACGAAGCTTGCGGAGCGCCTTTGCCTCAATCTGACGGATACGTTCTCTTGTTACATTAAATTCCTTACCAACTTCCTCCAGAGTTCTGGCACGTCCATCGTCCAGGCCAAAACGCAGGCGCAATACTTTCTGCTCTCTGTCTGTCAATGTGCTCAGAACCTCTACCAGCTGCTCTTTCAGCAAAGTAAATGCTGCTGCATCTGCAGGTACAGGTACATTGTCATCCTGGATAAAGTCTCCAAGGTGGCTGTCCTCTTCCTCACCGATAGGTGTCTCCAGAGATACAGGCTCCTGGGAGATCTTAAGGATCTCACGTACACGCTCTACAGACATATCCATCTCTTTTGCAATTTCTTCCGGCGTAGGTTCACGTCCAAGCTCCTGCAGTAACTGACGGGAAACGCGGATCAGTTTGTTAATAGTCTCAACCATATGCACCGGAATACGGATGGTACGTGCCTGGTCTGCGATTGCTCTGGTGATTGCCTGACGGATCCACCATGTAGCATAGGTACTGAATTTATAACCCTTGCGGTAATCAAATTTCTCAACCGCTTTGATCAGACCTAAGTTACCTTCCTGGATCAGGTCAAGGAAAAGCATTCCACGTCCCACATATCTCTTTGCAATGCTGACAACAAGACGAAGGTTTGCTTCTGCCAGACGTTTCTTGGCAGCCTCATCCCCATTCTCCATTCTCTTTGCAAGTTCGATTTCCTCTTCTGCTGAAAGAAGCGGAACCTTACCAATTTCCTTCAGATACATACGTACCGGATCCTCGATGCTTACACCTTCAGGAACAGAAAGATCGATCTTGTCAAGCTCAATCTCTTCTTCATCCAGCTTATCAATGTCTGCATCGTCATCATCCAGGATCATATCATCTGCATTACTGTCTGTAATCCTAAGCACATCCACTCCACTGGCTTCCAGAAAGTCAAATACTTTCTCCATCTGTTCAACTCCCAGTGGCTGATCCTTAAAGAAGTCATTGATTTCCTGGTATTCCAGTACATTCTTTTTCTTCTTGGCAAGCTCCAGAAGTTCTACCAGTTTTTCACTGAATTTACCCATATTCATTTCCATATGTGCTCTATACCTCCATATAGTGTTTATATTTTATCCTTATTCGAAAGAAATATGCAGCTGCTGCCGCTTTCTTCCAAGCTCTTCCAGTTCTTTCTTTGCTTTTACAAGTTCCTGCAGTCCCTGTATATCTGTGGGATCCCAGGTTCTGTTTCTCTCTTTCAGACTCTCATCCTTAATCCTGATCACAGCATCCGAGAAAGCCCGGTTCTGTTCCTCCGGAGTCTCCAGATGGATCGTTGCATTAAAAAGGGATGAAACCTCTCTCTGCTCTTCACTGTCAATGAAAGCATTCATCAGCCTTGCAGGATTCACATCGCCATCCCTGTGCTGCTGGTAAAGCATCTCTGCCACCTGCCTGTACAGAGGAACCACGAAATCTGAAGGCTGGATATATTTTTCCACTGTGTCAAATATGCCCGGATAAGTTACCAGCCAGGTAAGCATCAGCTTCTGTGCTTTCTCTGCTGCACTCTCCTTCTTCTTTTGCTGACCTGCTCCCACAGGTTTAGGCTGAATCCTCTGCTCTGCCGGAGTTCCCTTCATCGCAAGAGCTCCGACTCTCTTTTTCAGATTCTCCACACTGATCCCACTGCTTCTGTAATCCTTTACGATTGCTTCTATATAAAGATTTCTCTCCAGTTCATCGGAAAGCTCCAGAAGCATCTGCGCACACCGCTCAAAGAAACGGTTCTGTCCCTGGGGTTCCTCCATTGGAAATTCCCGCTCTGCCATATGTATGCGGAACATAAAGCTGTCCATAGCCTGCTCCAGACGTTTCTCAAACTCTTCCGCTCCAAGTGCCTTGATAAATTCATCCGGATCTTTATGCGGCTTAAGATTTACCACTCTCGAAGAAACACCTGCTTCCCTCAGGATCGGAATGGCACGAAGGGCAGCCCTCACGCCTGCATCATCACTGTCATACAGAAGCAATACCTCCTGAGTGTAACGCTTCAGCAGACTTGCATGTCCGGAAGTAAGTGCCGTTCCCAGCGATGCCACCGCATTGGTAAACCCTGCCTGATGCATGGATATCACATCCATATATCCTTCACACAGGATCAGATAATTTTTTCTCGTGGTTCTTGCAACATTCAGCCCGTACAGATTCCGGCTTTTATCAAAGATCGTAGTCTCCGGCGAGTTCAGGTACTTCGGCTTTCCGTCACCCATCACTCTGCCTCCAAATCCGATCACGCGGTTATTCACATCCATGATTGGGAAAATAACCCTGTTCCAGAACTTGTCATACATTCCCCTGCGTTCATCCACATTGAACAGGCCGGAATCCCGCAGCAGTTCGTCACTGTAATTCTTTGACTTCAGATATTTGTACAGATCGTCACTGTACTTATCCGAATATCCCAGGCCAAACTTCCTGATCGTCTCCTCACTGAGTCCTCTGCCTGTCAGATATTCATGTGCCTGTCTGCCACTCTCACGACGCAGCTGATAATAGAAATATCCTGCTGCAAGCTTATTGATCTCCAGAAGGGCAGCTCGACGTTCTGCTTTCTTCTTTGCTTCTCCGGAATATTCAATCTTCGGAAGCTGCACCCCTGCCCTGTCTGCCAGATGCTTCAGTGCCTCCCCAAAGGTATAATTCTCATATTCCATCACAAAATTAAATACATTCCCGCCTGCTCCGCATCCGAAGCAGTAATACATCTGCTTCGCCGGTGTTACCGAAAAAGAGGGCGTTTTCTCATTATGAAACGGACAAAGTCCAAAATAGGTACTTCCTCTTTTGTTCAGCTTCACATACTGGGATACAACATCTACAATATCATTCTTCATCCTGACTTCTTCAATGATATCGTCTGAATAACGCATGCTTCGTCCTCCTTCTTGATGATTAATAGACTTCCCATGCTTTTGGTATGTAAATCTCCCGGAATTTCCTTATAGAATACTGGTCTGTCATTCCTGAGAGATAGTCACATACTGCCTGTTCCTTCTTCTCTCCACGCACGATCAGCTCCCTGTATTCTTTTGACATTGCTTCCGGGTATTCGACATAATATTCATATAACTCCGTCAGCATCTTCACTACCTTTTCCTCTTCCTTATGGGCTGCCGGATTCTCATATACATTCTGAAACATGAGAGCCCGCAGATCCATCATTGCCTCGTAGATCTCTGCTGACATCTTTATGGTATCCTGCTCAAGACTGTTCTCTATCACATCATGAACAAATGTATTGAGCCGCTCTCTGGTTGTATAACCGAGCAGCATCCGAAGCGTGACCGGAATATCATCCTCAGAAATAATCCCCGCCCGCTGTGCATCATCCATATCATGATGAATATAGGCGATCTTGTCCGAAAGTCTTACTACCTTTCCTTCGAGAGTAGACGGATTCCCACTGGTTCTGTGATTCAGGATACCATCCCGGACCTCCCATGTGAGATTCAACCCTTCGCCGTTCTTCTCCAGTACCTGTGCAACCCTGACGCTCTGTTTATAGTGGGCAAAACCATCTGGATTCACTGCATCAAGAGCCCTCTCACCTGCATGTCCAAAGGGAGTATGTCCCAGGTCATGTCCAAGTGCGATCGCTTCTACAAGATCTTCATTCAGTCTCAGTGCCTTCGCTATTGTTCTGGCAATCTGTGATACCTCAAGAGTATGTGTCAGTCTGGTCCTGTAATGGTCACCCTGGGGCGCCACAAAAACCTGTGTCTTATCCTTCATCCTGCGAAAAGCTTTACTATGAAGGATCCTGTCCCTGTCTCTCTGATAGACAGTCCGTACATCGCATTCTTCCTCCTGCCGCTCTCTGCCTCTGGAACAAAGACTCAAAGCAGCATAAGGACTGAGCATCTTTTGTTCACGCTGTTCCATGCTTTCTCTGATATTCATAAGCGATACCTCCACAAGCTGACAAAATACCTCTTATTAATTATATTCTACATAAAATTTCAAATTCCTCTTTTTTTCAAAAAAAAATTGAAATTTTTTTATATTTTTTTCAAAAAGGTGTTGACATTAGCTTTTACATTTGATATAGTATCACTTGTCGCGAGGGAGAGCAAAAGAATCCCAGAGAAATGCGATATGCGGAAGTGTCGGAACTGGCAGACGAGCAAGACTAAGGATCTTGTGAGCATTGCGCTCGTGTGGGTTCAAGTCCCATCTTCCGCATTTAAAGAATGAGGAACTATGAGAAGTCATGGTGCCTTATTTTTTTATTCTTTTTTCTACAATAATTCTTTTCTCAGGTAACCATTTTCCGGTCCCCTGCATAATTTATCAGGAAAGCATTATCTACAGGAGCTTGTATGGCTTTTTATCATATGCAGATGCAGCAGGAAAATATAGATACAGGACAATATCAGGTTACCGTATCAGACCGGCTGAACAATCGTCCCATAGAAAACGCACGCGTCAGAATCTCCTACACAGGAGCACCCGACAGTACCATTGAAGAAGTGGCAACAGATTCCTCCGGACGCACTCCTGTTATCGAACTTAAGGCTCCACCTCTGGAATACAGTATGGAACCGGTTGAACAACAGCCCTACTCAGAATATACCATTCAGATCGAAGCAGAAGGATTTGAACCAAAAGAAATCGCAGGAAGCCAGGTATTAGCAGATACTTTATCCAGACAGCCAACAACGCTGAATGTCATGGAATCCGGCGAAACTTTCCAGAGAATTGTAATTCCTCCGCATACGTTGTTCTATGAATATCCTCCCAAAATCGAAGAAGCCGAGATAAAACCAATAAATGAAAACGGTGAAATTGTATTAAGCAAAGTCGTTATCCCTGAATATATAGTGGTACACGACGGACCTGTCAACGATTCCGCTGCAGGCAATTATTATGTACGCTACAAAGATTACATCAAAAATGTAGCCAGCAGCGAAATCTATGCCACCTGGCCCGACGACACCATCCGGGCAAATATTCTGGCTATCATGTCTTTTACTCTGAACAGGGTTTATACGGAATGGTACCGGAACAAAGGTTATGACTTTACAATCACTTCCTCCACTGCCTATGATCACAAATGGATCTATGGCAGGAATATCTTTGCCAGCATTGACCGCATTGTAGATGAACTGTTTGAGAATTATCTTTCCAGACCAAATGTACGTCAGCCAATCCTTACTCAGTACTGTGACGGCAAACAGGTACAATGCCGAAACAGAGGCTGGATGACACAATGGGGAAGCAAGGCACTGGGCGATCAGGGATACTCTGCCATTGAAATCCTCCGGGCTTTTTACGGAAATGATATGTATATCAATGTGGCGGAAGCAATCTCTGGCATCCCCGCCTCCTGGCCAGGATATGATCTGGATATCGGTACATCTGGAAATAAGGTAAGGCAGATCCAGGAACAGTTAAACACAATCGCAGAAGCTTATCCAGCTGTCCCTGTTGTCACCGTAGATGGAATTTACGGACCTGAGACCCAAAATTCCGTCAGGATTTTCCAGAGCATTTTCGGTCTGGACCAGACAGGGATCGTAGATTATCCAACCTGGTACAAAATCCAGGAGATCTACGTGGCAGTCAGCAGGATTGCTGAGTTGCGTTAGGGTTGTAGCAAAGCAGACAAAATATGCGCATCAGCCTGCAAAGAACTGATGCGCAAGAATCTATCACCTATCCCTTTCCCTTTTCAGATATCATCTTTTTAAGATTACCTCATTCCTTATAAATTTTCGACAACTACCTTGCATTTCTTCTTACAAAAAGCAATTCCATATGCCAGAATATCATTTCTGTCTTCATTACGAAGCCGTTCATCATAACGCAGCTCCCGAATCTGGTTCATTGCTTTTTCACAGGCTTTTTCCAGTCCGACATACTGACATAAACTCCTGATTTCATTATCTGAAAAAATTATAGCACCATTGTATGTCTATGTTTCTCTTATACGTTTTGACTACATTTTGTATTCCGCAATCGCAGTTCTTGTTCTAAGTTTTCGAGCAGTTGATCTAATATCCGGATTACTTCCATCAACTGTTCCTTTTCCAGATTATCATAATATACTCCTGCCAGCACAGACACCGGTTGTTTGACAAGTTCCCATATCTGCTCAGCCCATTTTCTGGTAATGATATCTTCTTCCGGCGTTCTTTCAAGGTTATATCTGCTGCCCGTAAAACGAGATTATCACTGTACCCGCTTACGATTCCCGCCAGAGTTTTCATACTGCATGGAATCACGATCATTCCCATCGTACGGTAGCTTCCACTCGCCGGACCTGCACCGATGTTATAGTTATCATGTACCTCGTCCGCAAGAGCATATAGCTGTTCCAATGTATAATCTGTCTCCTGTTCCAGCGTCATTTCCGCACCTTTTGTCACGATCAGATGTGTCTCTATTATTTCTTTATACTGCTGCAGTTGTTTCAGCAATTCTATTGTAAGGAGCGCTCCGGAAGCCCCACTTATACCGATGATAAGTCTCTTTCTCATTTTTCTTCCTTTCCTGACTTTTCCGTTCATATTAAAGTATGTTTAAAAAATTTTCCAACAATTTGCACAAATTATACCCGTTCGTTTCCTATTTCCTTCGCAATTCTTCTTTTCACATGGATTATTCCAACAAGGAATACGTAAGAAAGAATCCTGTCCAAAAGACTGTTACATCACAGAAACATTGCAGAATAATCTTCTATGATATAAAAAGCTCCCCTCAGTATCACAAATAATAATCACTGAGAGGAGCTGTAATTTCAGAACAGCAGAGCTGTTTTCTTATTAAGATATCTTCTTAGATTAAGAATTTTCTTTCCCAATCTTAACTTTACAATGTTTCCGATAACAGGCAATGCCATAATTTACAATATTCTTCATCCCGTCACTCTTTAACCTTGCAGCATACTGACGTTGTTCAATCTGTTTCAGAGCTTCTGTACAAGCTGCCTCCATTCTGTCTTCCTGAGCATATTTCATCTCGATCACCACTCCGACACGATTCTCCGGAACTTCCAGTAAAATATCACAATAACCTTCACCAGATTCTATATTCGACCAGACAGCCCAGTTCTCCATATGACTTAGCAGCCCCAGCAAAACTCCATGATAAAAATTTTCTTTTCTTCCCTTAACTGCCGTATCCCGAATACTGATTGTATTCCATAAATAGTCGTTAAACAAATCTTCTATCGTTTCTGCATCTCCATCTGGAAAAGCCATGCATAATTTATCAAGCTTCTTTACATCCTCAGATGATTTTTCCTGAAACCATTCCCTGATCTGAAGTTCAAACAATTCTTTAATTTCTCTGTTAGGAATTGCCAGACGTAACTTTCTGCTGTCTATTCTTTCACGTTGTGTTAAATACCCTGTTGTAAAAAGTATACTCCAAAGATTCTCAATGGATTTATCCAGTTCATTATATGTCAGTTCCTGTTTTATTTCTTTTATAACCGTTTCTCCCGAAATCAGGTTTTCGATTTCATCTCTCGTCTGTTTATTCGCTTTATCTATAAAACGACTCACAATGCTGTTGCTGCTGGTATTAGACCAGAAATCTTCTGGTATCGCATCAGGATCTGCACATAAATTTCTGCAATAACTGATCACGTCCCATGGACAATACACTGCTTTCTTTCCAAACTGATAACCATCATACCATTCCCTGATTGTTTCATGGTAGTCAGAAAGCCCAAAATATTTCAGCATTTCTGCGACCTCATCATCTGTAAATCCAAAGAACTCATCAAACTGTACACTCGTAATCGAAAAAACATTAAAATTGTTTAATCCTGTAAAAATGCTTTCCTTCGCAATTCTCAGGCATCCCGTAAGTACTGCAAAAAACAGGCTCGAATTTGTCTTCAAAACATTTCCAAACATGTTTCTGATCAAAGATACCATCTCGTCATAATATCCATACTGGAACGCTTTATCTAATGGCACATCATACTCATCAATCAAAAGAACCGCTTTTTTTCCATAATGTTTCTCCAGTAATACAGTTAATATAAGCAGCGCCTTCTCCATTGTGGCATCAGACATTTTGAAATCGCCATGATCATCAACGACAGTCAATGCTTTATAAGAGTTTTTTTCTTCCTCTGTAAGGCGGCTGCTCTCTGCCAGCGCACTAAGTCTCCACGCCTCCATTCCCAGAGTATTCTTCAGCGATTTCCGGGCTGACTCAAAATTTAATCCCTCCACATTCTTCAATGTAAGCGAAATTACCGGAAACTTTCCCATATATTCTTCACACAGTTCTTTTTCACGGGATACCTTCAGTCCATTAAACAGCGATTTATCACATCCGATTTCCAGAAATGACTGCAGCATATTCATATTCAGAGATTTTCCAAAACGGCGAGGACGTGTAAACAGATTCACTTCTCCCCAGTTATGAAGAAGTTCTGTTATCATTTCTGTTTTATCCACATAGTAAAAATTATGCCGGATTATTTTTTCAAAACTATCTATTCCAATTGGCAGTTTCTTTCTGTTCCGCATATTTTTCATCCTCCTTCATTACCAGATTTTGCAAGTCAAACGGATATTCGCAATCCGCATTCGGTTAAAAAATTCCCTGAAAAACAGCTTCCCTGATTTTAGATAATGATAACATGAAACATTTGTAACGTAAAGCAGGAGTTACTGCCACTTCGAGCCCGACTAAGCCAGAAATAATAACAGCAATTTTTATTTCAGACAGGAATTATTTATGCTAAAATATACCTAATTATAACAATTCCGACGTAATTTCCTAAGCATAACAAAACAGCAGCCATTGCGGTACTGTTTAGAGTATCTCACAATGGCTGCCTGTCTGATATCACAATTTCATTTGTTATTTCTTATACCAGAATTTCTTACATTTCACCAGTACCTTTCCATCCGGAGCATCTGTCATCATTCCAATTTTGAACCTGTAATTTTTTGTCTTCCCGGCCGGAATATTTACATTGTAGGTTTTAGTCGGTGTTGCAGTTTCATCCAGTGGTATCTCAAAATACATCGTTACCTTTGTAATCGTATAACTGGAAGTGTTCTGCATACGGGCAGTTATATACAGCTCTCCTGTGTTCGGATTGTACTCATATCCCTTGTAGCTGACTTTGAGCTGGTTTAGCTTAGGTGTCGCTGACTTATACCAGAACGATAAGCATTTTACCTTCGGCGCTTTATATGGCTGCTGAGTCATTTTTCCAATATAAACCGTCTTATTCACTGTCTTTCCGGGATTAATCGTTACACTGAAGGTCTGGGTTATGGTTCCATCCTCCATAATAGGTATCTCATATCCCATCTTCACTTTTGTAATCGTGTAACTCGAAGTATTTTTCAGACTCAGCTTCAGATATAACTTTGCTGTATCATTGTCATATTCGAATCCTCTGTAGGTTACTTTAAGCTGTTTGGCAGTTGGCTTGGCAGCAGCCGATGCTACCCTTGGAAAAAATAAAAGTGCTGCAACTGCCGCCAGAAGAAAAAATACCAGATAACTTCTACATTTTCCTGCAAATCGATTTTTCATACTCATAAAAATCTCCTCCTCTCTTGATGTGCCATTATAGTTTCAGGCAAATATCAGGAAATACTTTTGATACACCTGATATTTTTTTCAGATTTATTATATATTTACAATACAATATCAGGAAGAAATTTTCTATTAACTATTGGTTAGTTTTTTATAAGCGCCATTACAGTCATCTATAATTTTGATTGTAATTGACCTAAAAAGAAGCAGATCTCCGTTTCTGAACTCAGAAATGAAAATCTGCCAGCTTAACTTATGATACTAACGGCAATATATAATTCACCCAGAAGCATGACATAGGCATGATCAGCACCATCGCCGGTATCATGTCCGCAGTTGGGAAGTTCTTCAGCTTCACCATACGAAAACCGGTTGCAAGCATCAGAAACCCGCCACAGGCTTTAAAGTCATTGATCATGCCCGGTGTAGTCAGCGGGAAAATCGCCGTTGCTGCAAAGAACAGGATCAGGAAAATAATCACCTGCGGAATGGCGATCATACACACTACCATTCCCAGGCTGCAGGCAAAAATAGCTGCTGTAAATAAATCCAGAATAGATTTGGAGATCAGCACTGAATGATCCCCGCTCATTCCGGATACGATAGAGCCATAGATTCCTGTTCCGCTTGCACAGAATAATACGATGATCGTCACCAGTGTATTCATAAACTCATCCTCAGAAAGCTCTGAATTTGAATTCTTGATAAATTTTCCGATCACACGCTGCATAACACCGGCACCGGCATTGATCCTTTCTCCAAGATGAATCGCAAGTCCGATTCCCGTACCGATCACAACAGAAAAAATAACCGCCGGCATATTTTCCATCAGACCGATGGTGCTGATTCCCATTCCCATAGAGCATACCCCGAATACAAGAGTAATATCCTCTTTGAATTTTGGACTTAATTTGTGCCCCACAAAAGCACCCAGGATTCCGCCTATAACTATGGATAATGCATTGATAATTATTCCAATAGGCATAACCTTTTTCTCTCTCCTTTATCTTTATCTTTTTTCTTCTTCGTAAATATTATACCCATCTCTGCCATTCTGTTTTGTCTTATATAATGCAGTATCTGCATTTTTATACAGATCAAGATATCCTGTTCCATGTTCCGGAGTAAATGCCATTCCGGCACTAATGGTAATATTCTTTCCATTCATTTCCGTAAACGATAATTCTTCAACCTTTTTTATCAGACTTTCGATTCTGGAAACAGCAACTTCTCTGCTGTCCGTTTTCCTCATATATACTACAAATTCATCACCACCAATCCTGCCGACAATGTCTCCTTCACGAAAATGCTCATGAAGCACTTCACCAAATTTGTGCAGGACTTTGTCCCCTGTAATGTGTCCATATATATCATTTACTTCCTTAAAATGATCCACATCCATGATCACAAAAGTTCCCGGTTCCTGCGGGTGTTCCTGCAGAACATTATGGATCCGTTCTTCTGTACTTCTCTTATTGTACGCGCTGGTCAGTGCATCTGTCTCTGCTGCCTGAATAAGCTGTTTATCCTTTGATCTGTTCTTAACAAATCCCCAAAGGAACAACATGCTTACCATAACACAAAACCCGATTGTAAAAATCAGTTCATATCTTCGTACAAAGTTATAAGATTTCTGCGCTTCAGAAACAGGGATAACATAACAAATCATCCAGTCATTCAATCCCATATCTGTATAGGCCAGATAACGGTCTGAATTATAATCATTTCCAATTCTTATTTTCATCAGTCCATCGGCACCCACTGTAAAATCTTTTTTCACTTCTGTCAGGGACGAATCAAAAATAAGTGTCTGATCATCATAAAATTCAAAGAAGTTATCGCCATATTCAATCTCATGATAGGCAAAATCACCATCATACGCAATAATCTCACCATCACTGGTAGTAATCAGTGTATATCCTACATCTTCAAAGAAATCGTTAAACAGCATACGGCTTAATGCAGTTACGTTATAAGAACCACCCAGAACTCCTATCACTTTTCCGTTTTTCCAGACCGGTACGCCCAGAATTACACGGGTTTCTTTATCTACGCTGCTCTCCAGTGGATCGCTTAGTGTTTCTTTTCCCTCCATTCCTTCCTTAAAATATCTCCTCAAAGATACATTCTTCTCTGCTCCGTTATCATAATGAGCCGTACCATCTGCTTCAATCAGTGCTGTACGCTCTAAAGCAGTTTCCTCTTCAAGCGATATTAACATTTCCATATTTTCATCCGACACAAGTTCTTCGGATTTTCCAATCTCTTTTGCTATACCCCTCAGATATCCATAATGAATATCCAAAATTGCTTTAATATGTTCACTCTGTCTGGAAACATTCGTCTTAATTACTTTCTGCGAGTTACGCTCAATAGAATTCTGCGTGCATACCAGAAATATGCCCAGACTTACTGCTACCGCACACACAAATATAAGAGCAGCAGCTACATACTCAGTGATTTCATTTTTCTTTCTCATAAACATCTCCTTTCACCCCACATTTTTCTGTTTGTCTTTTGTTGGGTTACATTATACACACACTTTCCCGAAACTGCGGTCAAAATACTTTCACTGTTAATCCTCTGTAACAGATTTGTGTAATACATATATCTGTCGCTTAAACCTTCAGGACAATTTTAATATATCAAATCGAACTGTGAAAATCCAGATAAATCGTCAAATTTTCGTCAAAAAAAGACAGACTCTCTATTTTCTTTCAAGATATCTGTCTTTTTAATCATATACATTACATTGGTTCTAAAGTGTTTTTAAAAAATGCTTTACACAAGATATGCGTCACATTTTATGGGAGATTTTTTCAAACCCACACTGGTATGCCAGATGATCAGATCAGCTTAACAATATCATTATACATAACAAATACCATCAGCGCCATCAACAGCATCAGCCCTGCGAAATGGATGCCGCCCTCCACCTGTCTGTTAATCGGTTTTCTGCGGATTGCCTCTATGACAAGGAATACCAGCCGTCCACCGTCCAGTGCCGGAAACGGAAGGAGGTTCATAACTCCAAGGTTTGCAGAGAGCAGAACTGCCAGATTAAGCATATTCATCCACAGGATCATGGTTCCTTCGCTTTTGCTTTCCTCATACGTAGTTCCGATTGCATCCACAATTCCGACCGGACCACTCAGATCTTTCATTCCAAGCTTTCCGCTGACCAGCTCTTTCAGGCTGAGAATCGTTGTACGTACCATATATTTTACTTCTACGGCACCATATTTGACTATATTCAGCCCTTTTGCTTTTTCAGAATACATATTGTAGGTAAATCCTGATTCTGCCGTACGGTATTCTTTTGGTGTAACCGTAATATCATATTCCTGTCCGTCCCTGGAATAGGTAATCTTTACAGACTTTTCTGTCAGCGGATTCTCCTGAATATATTTCTGGTAATCTGCTGCATTTGTAATCTTCACTCCATTAATGGATGTGATCACATCTCCCTGCTGAATCCCTGCTTCCTGCAACGGCATTCCATCCATTACAGATTCCACTGTCATGGCAGAAGTATCATCCCCGTTGAAATTGCAGCCCAGAAGGTATCTCACATTTGTATCCGACTTATAGGAAATGTCCATCTTCTTTCCATCACGCTTAACAGTCAGGTTAATGGTATCTCCCTCTTTCAGCCGGTTCAGATAGGAATATACATAGAGATCTTTTCCCAGATCAATGTGATATCCCTGATAACCGGTAATAATATCTCCCTCTTTCAGTCCTGCAGCCTCAGCCGCAGAACCTTCCTTTACGGAAAGAACTCTGGATGGTTCATATCCTACAGCACCTACAATGATCACAGACAATACAAATGCCATGATAAAGTTAAATACCGGTCCTGCGGCAACTACGGAAATCCTTCCCCACACAGACGCACTGTTAAAAGTTCCCGGTTCATTCTCTATGTCCGTATCCTCCCCCAGCATGGCACAGGAGCCACCGATAGGAAGAAGTTTCAGTGAATATCTGGTATCTCCTTTCTCAAAACTGAAAAGTCTTGGTCCCATTCCCAGAGAGAATTCTGTGACCACGATCTTATTCAGCTTTGCAAAAAGAAAATGTCCCAGCTCATGAAAGAGAATGATTGCACTGAATATGACAATTGCAATAATAATTTTCAATCTACCACCTGCTTTCAATCCAACGATAAGTTTCTTTCTCAATCTCCAGAATCTGATCCAGGTCCGGATCCTTTACTGCTGTATGTCTGCTCATAGACTGCCCGATAATCTCGTAAATATCCAGAAAGCTGATTTTTTTCTGAAGGAATTTGCGCACTGCCAGCTCATTTGCAGCATTAAAAACGGTTGGCATACTGCCGCCTGCCCTTGCCGCTTCCACCGCCATTGGAAGACCTTTAAAAGTTTTCCTGTCCGGCTCCTCAAAGGTGATCTGCTTCAACATATGAAAATCCAGTCTGTCACCTTTTAAAAATCTTCTGTCCGGGTAGCATAATGCATACTGTATCGGAAGTCTCATATCCGGTGTTCCAAGCTGTGCCATCACTGCACCGTCCTCGAATTCCACCATAGAGTGGATAATACTCTGCGGCTGAACCACAACCTGAATATGATCCAGATCTACATCAAAAAGCCATCTGGCTTCCATAACTTCCAGACCTTTATTTACCAGAGTTGCAGAATCCACTGTAATCTTCTGTCCCATTACCCAGTTCGGATGCTTCAGCGTATCCTCCAGAGTCACCTTCTCCAGATCTGCTGTTTTCTTTCCGCGGAAAGGACCGCCGGATGCAGTGATGAGCAGTTTATGTATCTGCTCTCTTTTCTCTCCATGAAGTGCCTGGAAAATAGCACTGTGCTCGCTGTCTACAGGCAGAATCTGCACACCGAACTGCTTTGCCAACGGCATGATCAGATGTCCGGCTGTTACCAGTGTTTCCTTATTTGCCAGAGCAATATCCTTACCTGCAAGGATTGCTTCCATAGTTGGTCTGATTCCTATCATTCCTACGATAGCGGTCACCAGAATGTCTGATTCTTCCATTCTGGCAAGTTCGATAAGACCACCCATCTGGCTTACGATTTTTACATCCAGATCCTGCACACGTACTGCCAGATCTCTGGCTGCCTCTTCTTTCCAGACTGCAACCAGTCTGGGATGAAATTCACGTATCTGCTTCTCCAGCATTTCTACATTACTGCCTGCTGCAAGACCAACTACTTCCAGGTCATCATTTGCACGTACCACATCCAGTGTCTGTGTTCCGATCGAACCTGTAGAACCTAAGACTGCTACTTTTTTCATATTGTACCTCATTTCAATACTTATACAACAATTTTATAAAATTACTTCTGACCTGACAGTTCTCATATCAGAAAATACTGTAAACATGTATATCAGAAGAATATATGCTCCGTTAGAGTGCGTCTGAAAAAAGCTTTCTGCAAGATGTGCGTCACAATTTGTGGGATATTTTGCCCTGATGAGGGCGCCGTAGCGGGCTACGGCAACTGAATTCGGGTGAAATATCCCGCAAAGTGGGGCGTGCAGATTGCGGGAATGATTTTTCAGACACGCTCTAGATCTCAATCATCACAAGAGAAAGGAAATAAATAACCGGTGCTGTGAAGATCACACTGTCAAATCTGTCAAGGATTCCTCCATGTCCCGGAATTAATTTTCCATAATCTTTAATCCCCTGATTTCTCTTGATCGCAGATGCAGCCAAATCGCCTACCATGGAGATCAGTGCTCCGATTGCACAGATCACAGCATATTCCAGCATCGGTCCCTGAGTGGCTGCTGCATAGATCACACCAAGAAGTGCAGCTCCTGCCACACCACCCACAGCTCCCTCCACAGATTTCTTAGGGCTGAGGACAGGTGCCATTTTATGTTTACCGATCAGCATTCCCACACAATATGCGCAGGTATCACATCCCCATGAGCACAGAAAGATCAGCCATACGTGGAACTTTCCACCGGGAAGCTCTCTGGTAAGATAAATAAACGACAGCATAACTGCCACATACACAATACCAAACAGTGCAGGCATTACCTGCCCTGCCTCATAGGTTGGATAAGTGAACACGTATACAAACATGAGCAGCACAAGTCCGAAAATGATTGCCAGCACTCCATACCTCTCAAAATCAAGCAGTACTGCCAGATAATATAATACTGCGCCTAAATAGCCTGCTGCTGCCAGCAGATTTATCTTCTCATCCTGCACCTTCATTGCTCTGTACAATTCTCTCATTCCAATGAGAGAAACCGCAAGAAGTGTGAAAAACAGCACATAATCACCGCTGATAATAGTGGCAAGCGCAATAATCACAAGCAGGATTCCGCTTAAGAGTCTTGTCTTAAACATTCTTTACTCCTCCTTAACTCCGCCGTATCTTCTGTCTCTCTGATTATATTTCTCAATAGCCTTGACCAGCTCTGCTTTATTAAAATCCGGCCATGCCACATCTGTGAAATAAAATTCTGTATAAGCCATCTGCCATAACAGAAAATTGGAAAGTCTCAATTCACCGCTTGTGCGGATCATCAGATCCGGATCAGGGATTCCTGCCGTATCCAGGTAATTGTCAAAAACATGCTCATCAATTTCTTCCGGCTTTACTTTTCCATCTGCAGCATCCTGAGCAAGTTTGCGGATACCTCTTATGATCTCATCTCTGCTGCCGTAGTTTAATGCAATCTGGAAATAGATTTCATCATATTTCTGAGAATATTGTTCCAGACGTGCAATACTTTCCTGAATATCCTGATCAAATGCCGAAACCTCTCCGATCACCCGGACACGCATTTTGTTCTTATCTGCCAGTTTAATACATTTTTTCAGATAGCTTCGGAACAGTTTCATCAGACCGTCCACCTCATCTTTGGAACGTTTCCAGTTCTCTGTGGAAAAAGCATATACAGTCACATATTTAACTCCCAGCTCCTTCATATAGTCACAGACTGTTTCCAGATTTGCACAGCCCTTCACATGTCCGTAGCTTCTGGGCATTCCCTTTGCCTTCGCCCAGCGTCCATTACCATCCAGAATAATGGCAATATGATTTGGTACATTCATACTCTTGTTTCCTTTTCTTATCCTGTTATTCCTTTAACCTTACTGTCTCATCATAATGAACCACAGTTTCCGGTCCATTATCTCATTCAGATAAAAAGAGAGCCCGCATTCATGGAGCTCTCCTTTTCGTTTCCCTTATACGGTCATGATTTCTTTGCTCTTTGCATCCACTGCCGCATCAACTTCTTTTATATATTTATCTGTGCTCTTCTGGATTTTCTCCTCAAGTTCTTTGATTTCATCCTCAGATACATCCTGTTTTGCAAGTTTCTTAAATGCATCATTTGCATCACGACGAATGTTGCGGACTGCTACTTTGGCTGCTTCGCCTTTTTTCTTGACATCTTTAACCAGTTCCTTACGGCGTTCCTCTGTAAGTTCCGGGAATACAAGGCGGATTACTTTACCATCGTTGCTTGGATTTAATCCAAGGTCAGAGGTAAGGATTGCTTTCTCAATTCCTTTGATCAGGCTGCTTTCCCATGGCTGGATCTGGATCATACGAGCTTCCGGGACAGTGATATTTGCCACCTGCTGAAGAGGTGTCGGAGCTCCGTAATAATCTACGGCGAGTTTGTCAAGGATATGCGGGTTCGCACGTCCTGCACGAATTGTAACCAGTTCGCTCTCAAGACTTGCCAGTGTCTTTTTCATCTTCTCTTCATATTTCTGAATTCTCTCATCCATTAGGTTCGTCTCCCTCTTTTTATAGTTTTTATATTACACTTTCTCTGTAAACTGACTTATAAGCCTTACTTATACAGTAACCTTAGTTCCGACAAATTTGCCATGTACTGCATTGATGATGCTGTCTTTTTCATCCAGTGCAAATACCAGCATCGGCATCTTCTGTTCCATACACATGATCGATGCTGTCAGATCCATAGCTGCCAGTTTCTTTGCAACTACTTCTTCAATGGAAATTTCATCATATTTTACTGCATTCGGGTTTGTCTTCGGATCACTGTCATAAATTCCGTCAACAGCTTTTGCAAGAAGGATTGCTTCTGCTTCGATCTCTACTGCGCGAAGTACAGTGGCTGTATCTGTGGAGAAGTAAGGATGTCCTGTACCGCCTGCAAAAAATACGATCTTGCCCTGTGCAAAGCTTGCTTCCACTGCATCCTTAGAGTAAAGGCTTGTAAATGCACCGCATACAAATGGTGTAAAGATTTCTGTCTTTAATCCAAGGTATCTGCAGATATCAGATACATAAATACAGTTCATAACTGTTGCAAGCATACCAATCTGATCAGCCTTATTCCTGTCGATAGTCTCACTGGTGCGTCCTCTCCAGAAATTACCTCCGCCGATCACGATGCCGATTTCCAGTCCTTCCTCAGCAATTGTCCTGATCTGCTTTGCAACTTCAATAACAGTCGCCTCGTCAAATCCGGTCTTCTTCTCACCGGCAAGGGCTTCACCGCTTAATTTTAATAATACACGTTTCATAGTAACTGTCTCCTGAAATTAATTTTATCGCAGGTAACAGAGGATCGGAATACCTCCTCTGTTACATTCGTAGTTCTATTCTACCATATTCCGGCAACAATTTCATTACCATTTTCATCAACTGTTGTAGAAACTGTGAAATTGCTGTAATAATGGAATCCTGTTTTACCTGTCTCAGGATCATCCTCATAGCTGCTGCCCTGTGGAGAACCGCATGCGCCTTCCAGTGCATCCAGAGACTGACCGATATACTGTTCTGCTGTGGAAATCATATCGCCGCCATTTCCCGGATCATCGTTACTGCCCGGATTATCATTAGTACCCGGATCGTCTGAGTTTCCTCCATTGCCCGGATCATCTGAATTATCCCCGGTTCCATTGCCACTGTTATTATTCTGATCAGAACTGTTGTTACTATCTGTGGAATCAGAATTATCTGCAGACTTCTTATCACTGTCGTCTGTGGAATCTGATTCTGACTCACTGTCATCTGTAATGCCAAGACGTTCCTTTACCGCATCAAGCGTGGATACTTCTTTTGTTGATGTACCTGTCAGATATTTTGCATATGGGATCGCATCATCATCTGTGCCATCCATACATAACGTAATCTGCGAAATTGTTCCAAGCGGAATATCGCGGAAAAAGCATTCATTCTTGTCCTCATCAGCATATGCAATACGGATATCATAGGAAGCTGTACTCTTGTTGGATGTTGTCTGTGTATCTGATGTCTGTGTATCTGATGTCTGTGTACCTGATGTCTGTGTACCTGATGTCTGTGTACCTGATGTCTGTGTATTTGCAGTCTGCATATAATACAGTGCCTTGTCCTTATCTGTCAGGGTAAACATTCCATTGATGAGATCATCTCCCCATCCTCCATCCTCGTCTGCATCATAATCCTCACTGTCTTCATCCACATGAGTCCGGATATAGAGTGACTGGATGTCATCCCCTGTATTATTTACAAACACAATCTTAGATGCTGTGGAAGTTTTCTCCCCCATTACATTCTTTATGTCTTCATCTGCTGTCTGCTGCATATCCACCATATCGACTGCCTTGGTTACTTCAGGAGTCGGGGTAGCTGTTACCTCTACAGGTGCTGTCTCTGTTGTCTTTTTCTTACCACATCCGGCAGCTGCCACTGTCATTACTAACAGACCTGCCAGTATTAAATAACGTTTCTTCATAATATATTCCCTCCTGCTATATGGAATATCTTTTTTCTTTTTAACAATGTCATTTTTTCAATTCCCTATTATTGCAGAGTATCGAAAACTTGTCAACTAAGCCTCTGCCGATTTCATACAATTTTAAGACTTTCAGGTTTTTAAAGTTTCTGCCTGCGGACGCATTCTTATGAAAAAATCACATTTTTCCTACTTCATATTATTGCACAAAAGGAAACGCTCACTGTAATCAGCGGATACTCACCAGAAAGGATGTTACTGTGACTTTCACTCGCAAAAAACACCTCGCGGAATATTACCAGTGAACAGTAACGAAAGGACTACCATGTTGCTCTGGCAGTCCTTTCTCATCTCTTTGTGGTCATATTTAATATATTTCTATTCTGCCAGCTTCATCAGAAGTTCCACGCATTCTTCCTCTGATAAAACCGAAGTATTCAGGCAGATATCATAATTTTCCATTTTTCCCCATTCATGTCCTGTATAAAAGTTATAATAATCTCTTCTCTGACGGTCTTTATATGCAATCCTGTCAAGTGCTTCCTCCTGAGAAATATGCTTATTTTTCTTAATCCGTTTAATACGGTCTTCCATATCAGATGCATAAATATACACGCGAAGCAGCTGATTATCATCCTTCAGAATCTGGTCTGCACATCTTCCCACAAAAATGCATGGACCTTCCTGTGCCAGGCGCTTCACTGTCTCTTTCTGCGCATGAAACATCTTCTCCGGAATCGTCAGGCGTTTTTTATCCTGCGATTCTTCTGACATCATTACTCCGATTGCATAAAGAAGACTGGTCTTGCCTTTAAATTCATTGATGATTTCCTGACTGATTCCATGCCTCTCTGCTTCCTTCGGCAAAAATTTACTGTCGTAACAGGGAACTCCCATTTTTTCTGAAAGCAAAGCTGCAATATATCTTCCACCGCTTCCATACTGTCTGCTGATCGTGATTGTTTTCATAGGGCACCACTCCTTTCAGCTCATCTGCCTGAAAATGAATTGTTATTTTTTTATCTATATGATAGATTATAAGAATTTTCGAATATTTTTGCAATATCCATTAATTTTTTCATAACATTTCACAATTTTGAGCCAAAGGATTTAGTAATATTATCAATATAGATTCTTAACCTTAAATTCACGCTCTGCTTCTCTTCTCTGGTCTTTCTTTGCGATATCCTGTCTCTTGTCATAAAGTTTCTTGCCTCGAGCCATTCCAATTTCCACTTTTACCAGACTGTCTTTGAAATAAACTTTCAGAGGTACTAAAGTTAACCCTTTTTCTTTGAGCTTTGCTTCAATCTTATTGATCTCATATCTGTGAAGCAGAAGCTTACGGATTCTCAACGGGTCTTTGTTGAAAATATTGCCTTTTTCATAAGGGCTGATATGCATTCCGTAGATGTAAACCTCTCCGTTCTCTACACGGATAAAGGATTCCTTGATGCTGCATTTGCCCATACGCAGGGATTTTACTTCTGTTCCTGCAAGGGCAATACCGGCTTCATAAGTATCTTCTATAAAATAATCATGAAATGCCTTTTTATTATTGGCAATCAGCTTCATTCCTTTTTTCTTTGCCATAATATCCTCCAAGCCATTTTTATTTAATTCTCTTCTTCATCATTCCAGATATCAGCAACCAGCTCAAAATCTACTGTTTTGAGCATTTTATCTGCATCTGCCACACGGACACAGACTTTATCTCCCAATTTGTAGACTTTCTTTGTCATCTCTCCGCGGAGTTCGTAGGTTTCCTGGTCGAAGATATAGTAGTCATCCCGCAGAGTGTTGACATGTACCAGACCTTCTACTGTATTTGGAAGTTCTACGTAAAGCCCCCATCCGGTAACGCCTGAGATAATTCCCTCGAATTCCTCTCCCAGATGGTAGGACATATATTCTGCTTTCTTCAGCTTGTCTGATTCACGTTCTGCCTCATCTGCACGGCGTTCACATACACTGGACTGTCTCGCAACTTCATCAAGGATTTCAGCATAGTGTTCGGTTCTGCCTTCACGCATCAGTCTGCCTCGTAAGTTATCCTTAATGATCCTGTGGATCTGCAGATCAGGGTATCTTCTGATCGGAGATGTAAAATGGCAGTAATATTTTGCTGCCAGTCCAAAGTGACCGCTGCATTCTGTTGTATATTTCGCCTGTTTCATGGAACGCAGCACCAGACGGCTGATCATTGCTTCATTCGGAAGCCCTTCGATACTTTCGATGATTTGCTGAATTTCTTTTGGAGTGATCTCTTCTTTTGCTTTCTGAATCTTCACACCCTGATTGTGAAGTAATGTCAGAAGACTCTCCACTTTCTCCGGATCCGGATTATCATGGGTTCTGTATACAAACGGAATCTCTTCTGTGCAGTATTCCTGTGCCACAGTCTCATTTGCCATCAGCATGAAATCTTCAATGATTTTGGTTGCCACATTTGCTTCATATGGCTTAACATCGATTGCTTTTCCTGCTGCATTAAGAATAATCTTGCTCTCCGGAAAATCAAAGTCAATGGAACCCCTGTGATGACGGCTGTTTCGTAAGATTCCGGACAGTTCTTTCATCATAAAGAACATCGGGATAAGTGCCTCATACCGTTTCTTTGCTTCTTCGTCTGTGTCCTCAAGAATATTCTTTACATCAGTATAGCACATTCTCTCATTTACGTTAATCACTGTTTCCGCGATCTGATGGGAAACTACCTTACCCTTTTCGTTAATGTCCATCAGGCAGCTCAACGCCAGTCTGTCCTCTCCCTGATTCAGAGAACAGATTCCATTGGAAAGACGTTCCGGCAACATTGGCACAACGCGGTCTGCCAGATAAACACTGGTTCCACGTTTCAGTGCTTCCCTGTCCAGAGCACTGTTGTACTGTACATAGTTGCTTACATCTGCGATATGGACTCCCAGATGGTAAATGTCCCCCTCTTTTGTCAGGGAAATCGCATCATCCAGGTCTTTGGCATCTTCGCCATCAATAGTGACTGTCTGCAGATGTCTCAGATCCAGTCTTCCATCTCTGTCTGCATCCAGCACATGATCCGGAACACGCTGAGCCTGCTTCATTACTTTCTCAGGAAATTCACTTGGGATTCCGAAGCTCTTGACGATTGCCAGGATATCTGTACCCGGTGTTCGGATATTTCCCAGATTCTCCTTAATTTTTCCTTCAGGATTCTTATTTCCGGAGCCATAATCTGTAATCACCACGATTACTTTATCACCATTTTTTATTCCTGCCGCTTCTTTTCTCGGAATGAAGATATCTTTGGAAAATTTCGGATTATCACTGATCACAAAACCGAAATCCCGATTTAACTGATAAGTTCCTACAATTTCAGGCATACCACGCTCCAGAACCTTCACAACTACGCCTTCCTGGCGTTTTCCCTCTTTTTTGTCATTTCTGATGATGATCCTTACTTTATCCTGATGCATAGCTGTTCCTGTATCACTTTCAGGAATAAAGATATCCTCATCCTGCCCTTCAATTTCTACGAAGCCGAAACCTTTGGGATGTCCGATGAAGGTTCCCTCAGCCTGGATTCCCTCCGGCTGCTCTTTTTTATTTTTATCTTTTTTATTTTTATCTTTCTTCTTTCTGCCATACTCTGATCCGTATTCTTCTCTTCGGTCATCGTAATAACGGTCATCTTTTTTCTTTTTCCATTTTCCTTTGACCTTTTCATATCTGCCCTTGCGGTCTACAGATACCTTTCCTTCCTCGCAAAGTTCGTCCAGAACATCATACAGCTCTCTTTTCTCTTCTTTTGAAAGTCTCAGAAGAGAAGAAATCTCGCGGAGTCTCATTGGCTGATAAATAGGATCTCCCATCAGTTCCAGGATAAACTTTTTTCTTCTGTCCATATCTTTTTTACTCATATTACTCCTCACAGCCTCCGCAGAGGACTTTTATCTGATTCAGCTCTTTATGACACAAAAAACACTCTTGCACATAACAAGAGTGTTTCAAATTTCTTTTCTGATTAACCAAGCATATTTAATGCTACAGAAATTACAAAAAATAAAATTCCCATAATAGTGGTTGCCTTAACAAGTCCGCCCTCCATGGAACGACCTTTGTTCTTACCCCAGTATGTTTCTGCTGCTCCGGCGATAGCACCAAGTCCCTGCTGCTTACCTTCCTGCATAAGAACTACTACTGTAAGAGCGATGCAATCTATTATGAAAATGACACTCAGAATGATCTTAATAATCTGCACTTCGTTACACCTCCTAATCAACTGAGTTTCATTGTAACATAGCCGGATGGGGATTTCAACCACAATTCAGAGTTTTTGTCAGGTTTCTTAACAATTTTTTTCATTTTCTTTAAAAGGATTTTCATACACTGCCAGTTCTCCCAATGCCTCATGGATACGAAGAAGCTGATTATATTTGGCATTTCGGTCCGAACGGCAGGGTGCACCTGTCTTAATCTGGCCGGCACCTGTGGCAACTGCCAGATCTGCGATAAATGAATCTTCCGATTCTCCTGATCTGTGAGAAATTACTGTCCTGTATCCCGCTTTCTGTGCCATTTCCACTGCATCCAATGCTTCTGAAAGTGTTCCTATCTGGTTTAATTTTATCAGAATGGCATTTGCCGCTCCCAGTTTGATACCACATGCAAGACGTTTGATATTCGTGACAAACAGATCATCACCTACGAGCTGTATTTTGTCTCCCAGTCTTTTTGTCATCTGTTTCCAGCCTTCCCAGTCATCTTCCTCAAGTCCATCTTCAATGGAAACAATCGGGAACTTCTCTGCAAGTTTTTCATAATATTCTATCATCTCGCCGGAATCCCTGAGAACTTCTTCCCCTTTCATTTTTCCTTCTCCGGGGAAAACATAAACGCCTCTTTCTTCATCGTACAGTTCACTTGCCGCAGCATCAATTGCAATGCTGATATCCTTTCCGGGTTCATACCCTGCCTTTTTTACTGCTTCCAGAATCACTTCCAGGACGCTTTCTGAATCGGAAAGATCCGGTGCGAAACCTCCCTCATCTCCGACTGCTGTTGACAGACCTTTTTGTTTCAGGATAATTCTGAGAAACTGGTATACTTCCGCACACATTCGAATCGCCTGCTCCATATTTTCCGCTCCCGTCGGCATAATCATGAATTCCTGTAAATCCACCGTATTGTCAGCGTGACGTCCCCCATTTAAGATATTCATCATCGGTACAGGCATCTGTCTGGTATGGCAGCCGCCAAGATACTGATATAAAGGAACGCGGAGAGCTGCTGCTGCCGCCCTTGCTACTGCCAGGGATACTCCCAGTGCCGCATTTGCCCCTACATTACTTTTATTGTCTGTGCCGTCTGTTTCTATGATTTTTTTATCAATATAGGACTGATCCAGAGCATTTTCTCCAAGAATTGCTTCTGCCAGCTTTGTATTTACATTCTCCACTGCTTTGCGGACACCAAGTCCGGTGTAGCAGCCTTTTTCTCCGTCACGAAGCTCCACTGCCTCGAACTTTCCTGTGGAAGCTCCCGAAGGGACGATTGCCCTTCCCGTATATCCATTTATCCCGATCACACCTTCTCCTACTGTTACTTCTACTTCCACTGTAGGATTTCCTCTGGAATCAAGTACCTGTCTTGCATGAACCCTTCTCACAGGCAGATAACGTAACATATTAGAACCTCCTGATCATTTTAATAAACCGGTAACTGTTCCATATTTTCACAGTTACAGTTAAACCTCAAGTCAAAATACGTCACTGAGAACGGCGTGAACAGTAACGTAATTTGACTTGTATATCTTTACAACCATATTTTTACCCAATATGCTTCCGGCTATGCATTGTCTATATCCATTATTATTTTCAGAATATTTTATCAATACAAATAATTTTAATATTATCTTTTAAATATTTTTGTAAATTTTCTATTTTCATTCTTGACATTTCATTCTTTATCTGTTATATTAAGTTCATAAAACAAAAGGGATTACGAAAAACAAAAAAGTAAAGGAGTGAGACCACCGAAAACATAATCTTTTCTTCATAATTTAAGAAAGCGAGGTACAGACCACCAGAATAGCAAAGTTTCAAATTCATGACTTATAAGAAAGGCAGGTACGGACCACCAAGAACTTAAGCTTTTAAATCCAACTAAGTTTTATAAGTAGTTCCTATCAAACAAGGAATGTACAGTCCAATGGAAACCTAACGATTTATCTTATTTTGAACGTAACAGTTAAACATTCTAAAGAAGGTACGGTCCAATGGAAATTTAATGATTTACTTTATTTTTAAAGTGACATTCAATCAAAATAAGGAAGGTACAGTCCAATGAAACGTTAACGATTTACCCTATTATAAAACGTAACCGTTCATTTACATGAAGAAGGTACAGTCCAATGAAAACTTAACGATTTACCCTATGAAACTATAAAAGGAAGGTACAGACCAATGGGACAGTAAATTTCATAATTCAAATTCATACAATTTCATAATTTATTTTACAGAAAGTGAGGTATCATCCCTTGGATACAGAATCTTAACAGGAGCCACGATGAAATATAAATCTGTGGCTCTTTTATTTGTCATTCAGCTTCTATAGTTCCCCTCTTTCTCATATATTAAACTAATATCATTCCATTCTGAGGTTAACACTCTCTATGCATCTCAAATACATATCTTCCACTCGGATTTTCTCTTCCAGATTTACCAAGATTTTTCTTCTTTTCTGTGCTTGTGCATTTATAGGTTCCTCTATAGGAAAAATCGTATCGCACAACACTGCCAGACAGACTGCTGCTTCTGCCCAAAGTTCCAACTGGGGACTCAGTTTTCAGGAAGAAGGCAAACGTCCTGTTGGAAATGCAACGATAGAAGAATTGGCTCAGTACAATGCCTTTTTTGCTGAAGATACCGAAGAAAAGAAAATCTATCTCACCTTTGACGCAGGCTTTGAAAATGGAAATACTCCTGCTATTTTGGATGCACTGAAAAAACATCAGGCACCTGCTACATTTTTTGTGGTTGGAAATTTCATTTCGGAAAACAAAGATCTGATCAAACGAATGGAAACGGAAGGGCATATTGTCGGCAATCATACTATGACGCACCCGGATATGTCAAAAATTTCCACAAAAGAATCTTTTCAGAAAGAATTATCCGATGTAGAAAAAATTTACAGGGAAATTACAGGAAAAGAAATGACAAAATTTTACCGCCCCCCACAGGGCATCTACAGTACACAGAATCTGTCTATGGCCAGAGAACTGGGATATCACACATTTTTCTGGAGCCTTGCCTATGTAGACTGGTACCAGGATAACCAGCCAAATCCGCAGGAAGCTATTGCAAAACTGACGAAACGGATTCATCCGGGAGCTATTGTACTGCTGCACAGCACCTCTTCCACTAATGCACAGATTCTGGATGAACTGTTGGATAAATGGGAAGAGATGGGATATTCCTTTCATTCTCTGAATGAATTATGATCATTTAACATTTTCCTATACTGTTCACACACCACTATCCCGCGAGGTGTTTTGGCATGAATATGCCAAAATC
>OJAC01000121.1_pt1 | contig 74253 bp, 49 predicted proteins | sample 1588701 | NCBI WGS metagenome assembly OJAC01 (sample SAMN03283256) | human gut metagenome | biome: human-associated habitat; material: feces | host: Homo sapiens | place: USA | collected 2013 | reverse complement strand
GACTCACGACCTCTTCCTTACCAAGGAAGTGCTCTACCACTGAGCTATCGGGGCGTGGCGGATAGTGGATTCGAACCACTGAAGCACGAAGCGGCTGATTTACAGTCAGCTCCCTTTGACCGCTTGGGAAATCCGCCAGTCTGTTTCCCGCCGCGGTGTTTGACCTCAACAGGCAACTTGGCTATATAACCACAGATTTTCCAGGTATGCAAATCAGCCCCTACGCGAACCTTGTTTTACCGCGGAATTCTGCGGTTTTATCGGCGTGTCTCACAGCGTGTTTTCAGGGCCCGCTTCGGCCCTGCAAACAGCCCCGACCAAGGCTGCACCCCGCACTTCACCCAATCATTTTTCTTATATGGTGCTCCAGAACCTTGCAATGGCGCGGTTTTCGAGTGGCGTCGCCTGCTTGCGGCGGCACAGCGCATGCCGGCATGCTGGGCGCATGGCTTCTGATCTTGTACATCACGGACAATCATTCGACGACCAGCTGCTCGGATTCGGCACGCTGGCCATTCACCTCGGCAACGGGGTCGACGCCGAAACCGGCGCGATCCGTCGCCCCATCACGCTGGCGAACACCTACGCGCTGCCCTACGACGCCTCGGCCTTGGCGATTGCCAAGCATCTCGAATCGCTGGATGTGGTGCGTTTCGTGGCGTACCCCGGTCTGGAATCGCACCTGCACCACAAGGTGGCGGCCAGCCAGCTGGCCCGCCCGGACTCCGGGTTCGGCGGCGTGCTGTCGTTTGGCCTCGACACCGATCATGACGGGCACAACCGGTTCGTTTCCAAGCTCAATGTGATTACGTCGGCCGTCTCGCTCGGCCATGACGAATCGCTGATCGTGTTCCTCGGCGAGGATGACGAGCGCCAGTACCTGTACCCGCCTGAGTTCCACCGCGGCTTCTTCCGTCTGGCCGTGGGTCTGGAGGATACGGACGATTTGATTCGCGACATCGATCACGCGCTGGTGGAGGCCGGATTCGAGGTGTGAGACCGCACCGCGCGCATGATTTCGGCCTCTTCCGCCCTGCTGCCGCCGTCAGTGAGTCACAAGATGGCTCGGTGACGACGATGGCAGGGCTTTTTACGTCGGCACGGGGACAATACCTGGTGGTCTGCCGACGATGACGGCACTTATCGTCGGCAGACCGCCAGTTTTTGGACCGTCGCCGACACAGAACGCCGATTTGCCGTTGGCAATGGTCCAAAAACTGGCCCGATAACGACACCAACGCGGCTCAGCATCGGCACATCGCCATTTCGTGGCCCACTGCCGACGCTGGCCTCAGGCCACGGCACTCAGCGTCGGTAGAGAGACAACCATTGGCACAGCGCGACGACACCACGAACCTGCGACACGGAAAAAACAACATACCGTCGACCTACTGCCGTCTTGTGCAAAATGTCTTAAGCCGCTCGACCAAGTCGCCGACTGAGCCTCTTCCATAGGGACCCCAATCCGTTACCCAGTGTAGATGCGGTGCAACGCCGAACTCAACTACGTTGCGCGCATGCACCTTTATGCATAGCAGGCATGGCTGGGCGTTTGGTGGGAGCAGCTTTCGGCTCCCCTCTCTGAGGGGGAGCCCCTTTCCGCCTAGCAAGAGAAAACCCCGACTATCCGCGGGACAGTCGGGGTTGTTGAAGTTCGCTAGGCGACTAATCAGCCGAGGATGGCGAGAATGTCGCGGGCGCCGACGATGAGGTAGTCCTCACCCTCGTAGTGGACTTCGGTGCCGCCGTACTTGGAGTACAGCACCTTGTCGCCGACCTTGACATCCATCGGGATGCGCTCGCCCTTGTCGTCACGACGGCCCGGGCCAACGGCCAGGACTTCACCCTGCTGAGGCTTCTCCTTGGCATTGTCCGGAATGTACAGACCGGAAGCGGTCTGGGTCTGGGCCTCGGCCTGCTTGACGATGATCTTGTCTTCCAACGGTGTGAGCTTAATCGACACTGTGGGTCACCTCGTATCTACTTGTAGTTCGATAATGCCGCGCCAGAACGCCTCAAGAGGCTGACGATCACTTGCGTTGTCCCTTTGCGCTAGGACACATCGTAGCGCGATTATTAGCACTCTGCCAACTCGAGTGCTAACGCTGTGAGAGAAAATCGTCGAATCGCAACGCTCAGTTGCCGCGGCGGGCAAGAATGGAGTCCAGGCCTGCGCCCAACGAATCGGTGGTCGCCGCTGGCGCTTCGACGTCGGCACGCTCCTCGGATTCGTGGAATGCGGCTCGCTGGGCGGCGTTTGCAGCCTCGTCATCGGCGTCCGTATCGGCATCATCGCGCTGCTCCGGCTCAGTGTCTACAGCGTTTCCGGCACTGACAGCCTTGCCCGCATCGGCGGCCTTGGCGTCGTCCGCGGCCTTGACGGCTCGGGCCTCGTCAATCAACTTTTCCGCCACTGCGGGTTCGACAGGTTCCGCCTTGGACACCTGACGGGTCGACTTGATCTCCAAGCTTTCCGGAGCGTTGTCGGCGTTATGTTCCCCACCCAAAGTGAAGGAGATGAGATCCTGCGAGGTGGACATATCGAAGACGTCCAGTGCTCGGGCAGGGCGTACGCTGACCAGTTCCGACGTGGCATCGGCAGCGGCAGCGGCATCGTCGCGCTCATCGCGCTCGTCACGCACCGTAAGCGATGGTTCAACTCGAGGGGCGACGGACTTGTCCGACTCAATCGACTTGTCTGTGCGAACGGAGGCATCAGGTGTGGCGGAAGATTCGCTGGTTTCGGCAGCGGACTTACGGTCGGCGGATTCATCGACCATAGCAGACGGCTCGGCGGCAGGCTTATCGGCGGCGGACTGTGCAATATCAGACTTCTCAGACTGTTTGGCGTGCTCTTCCGCGGCCTGATATGCGGCGGCGGACTGACGCAACGCCTTGGCCTTGGCCTGCTCAATCTCGGCATCGCGTAACGCGCGGCGAATCTGCCGCTGTTCCATGACCTCGGTGGCAGCATCCTCAATCTGCTCGGCAGGCTTCTCGGCAGGCGCAGTTACGGCCGCAACCGGTTCGGCCTTGTTCACACGCTTGCTGTCCTTGGACTCGGCAGACGGTTTCTTGGACCAGCCCGTACCGCTATGAGCCCGCTCGTAGCGGACCACCTTGCGCTCCCATTGCCGGGCCTGGCGTGAGGCATTGGCTCCCAGCACCAGCACCAGCAGCAACAGCACGAACGGAATAAGAGCAAGCAGCGGACTGAAATGCAGGGGGAACGATACGGCAAACACCAACACGGTTATGGCAAGCAGGCATACGGCGAGAATCTGCCGGCGGCGGATGGCCGCGCGGCGCAGTTCCCGCACATGGGCGATGTGCTCAGATGTCAGCCTCGCTGACGGTGTTGATGCTGGCATTGCTGCCCCTTTCGCCTTATGCGGCTTGATGTCTCCGAATCGTCTGCCGTTCTCTGCATCAACGATATGCAGGGAAGGCGAATAACGATCCTGCCGGTGCTCGTCCACACGTTTCATGCCGTTGGCCGTACGTACGGGCAGCCATACAACGATAATAATCGCCACAATCACCAGCACGACGACAGTGCTCAGTGACTCATAACCCATAGAGTCAAGGATAGGAGACGTGCCGACGAACTGGGGCTTTCCGTCCGGGCGTGTCGGAGCGGAATTCTTCCGGTCGACGCTTATCTGGAACCGGCGGCGGCGAGTCTAGCGGCGAACCCTTGCCCCATATCTTCAGCCAACAGCGCAAACGTTACGTGGTCACGCCACTGGCCATTGACATACATATACCGCTCGCGCAGTCCCTCATGATGGGCTCCGACCTTACGCACCACAGCCAAAGAACGCGCATTATCCGGCAGAATGGCGATTTCCAGCCGATGCAACGCGGGCCCGAATGGGTCTCCGAGCGCCCAATCGGCAAGCATGGCCAGTGCCATTGGCGCGAATCCGCGGCCGGCGCACCGTTGATCGACCCAATAACCAACCACGCCGGTACGCATGGCACCATACACGATGGCTCCCAACGAAATCTGGCCGACGATACGCATCTGGTATTCGATGGCGAAGATCACGCCGACGCCATGCTGCTCGTTACGGCGCTGCCGCTGCACCCATTGATTGAATGTGATGGAGCCGCCATGCATCGGGTCACCGGATTCCCAAGGTGCCAGCCAGTCGTTGTTGCGCCAGCGCACTTCGTTCCAGCCGTCCTCATCATCCATGGTCAGGGGGCGCAGGACTATCGGAAAACCGGGATGGGTGAGACGTGGCGGGCGGATCTGGTGGTCCAGCTTGAACGCCTCTTTAATCGACTGGAAAACTGACACGGCCTTTATTGTAGCCATATGAAGGTCTTGCGCCGCTACCGTGGCCACTTTCGTTTTACGATGGAAACACTAGATTGTGCGGTATGAGCGAAGTGGGCAGTGGCATGAATATCGGCAGCGACTACAGCGGCACAGAGAAAACAGAGAAGACGGATAAAGCGACGCTGCGCCACCATATACTGTCTCGGCGCAAGCGCGTTCCAGCGGAAGAACGCGGAGCGGCCGGTGAATTGCTGGTGCGACGGTTCCCAGCACACATGATTCAGGATGGTCCCACAGTGGCGGCATATGTGTCGATGGGTTCGGAAATCGAAACCCGGCCACTGTTGCGATGGCTGCGGGCTCATGGCTGCCACGTGTTGGTGCCAAGGTTGGGGTCTGGGTTGGAAATTGGCTGGAGTGTGCTGGATTCATTGGAATCATTGCGCTCGATGGATGCAGTGGGTGGCGCGAACAATGCCGGTAGCTGCAGCTCTCCCAGCACCGTCCATCACAGACCCGATGAGCCAACTAGCGCAGTTCTACCGCCCGAAGCGTTGGAGAAGGCCGATCTGGTCATCGCTCCGGCTTTGGCAGTGGACCCGCAGGGCAATCGTCTGGGGCGTGGAGCCGGCTGGTATGACCGGGCCTTGGCTCGCCGCAAGCCCGCATGTCCCCTGATTGCGGTGTGCTGGCCGTGGGAGGTGTTGGACATTGATTTGCCGGCCGAACCACATGATGTGCCGGCCGACGGAGTGCTGACGCCGGAGGGATACCGGCGGCTTAGCTCATCGGGCCTGTTGAGCTGGCCGGCCGGCCAAGATACTCGGCGCAAGCCAGACTGACCAACCAGCCACGCACACTGGCCGATGGAACCAGAGTGGCAACAGCAAGCTGGCTAGTAAGACCGTAACGCCAATGTGTCAGGGCGGCGACTAGGATATGAACGGTTGCGTGGCATGGCGTTTGGGCCATCCGCGAGAAATATGACTTTGTTGGAGGAATCCGTTGCCTACCTATCATTACCGTTGCAAGAACTGCGGCTATGACTTCACCGAACAGCAGTCGTTCAATGACGACCCGATTACCGTGTGCCCCAAGTGCTCGCAGGAGCAGGTGCGCAAGGTGTATTCCGCCGTGCCGATTGAGTTCAAGGGTCACGGCTTCTACCGCACCGACAAATCCGGCAAGTAAGGTCTGTACACCCGCTTTTCCTCTGTAAACGACGGTGTCGACGGCGGTATGCCGCGGATATTGGCACTACGGGCACTGTCTGTTGCACGGGTTTGAAGCGTTGTGGATAACTTGGCAAGCTAGAACCACATAGGTCGATTTGGCTTGCGCTTACGAAAAACTTCAGGTCACCATGGTTGCATGGTGACCTTTTCGTTTATTAAGCCGCCTGCGCGCGGCTCATTGCGGCGACGGCGCATGGCGGATGCCTTGCGCCGACTCACTGCTGCGTTGTGCGTGGGACTCGCAGTGCTGTTTGGGATTGAAGCCGTATTGGCCGTGGTGGAGACCGAGCCGATGGTGGTGGCCGCCCGCTCGATTCGACGGGGTGACATTATTCTGGCCGCCGACGTTCAGTTGGCTGATATGCCGGTATCTGCGGCAGGCCCGTCTTGGACAGGCAATATTGAGGATGTGGTGGGCAAGGTAGCGCAAATCGATATCGAAGCAGCCGATCCCATTTCCACGCATATGGCCAGAGATGCGCCCGTAGCACCGACCGGCACTACGGTGATTGAAGTCCGCTTGGCCAGTAGCGTCGACGATGTATTGGCCGGCGATCAGGTGAGACTGGTTTCCGCCGTCGGTTGCGAAGGTGCCGATTGCACGCTGGCCGAGAACGCCACGGTGATGAATGTCGACAAACCGGATACGACTGGCGCATTGGGAAGCAACGACCGACTGGTGTCGTTCGCAATGCCGCCGGAGGCCGCGGCCAAGGTTATGGAGCTGCAACAGGCCGGAGCGATTATGGCCGTTGTACGGTAGGAAGCGGAATCGGCCTTCGGCCGACACTGTGTTTTCCGCAGCCTGTCGGCTGCGGAAAACACAGTGTTGGGGCGCACAGAGTGCGCCCCAACTCCTACTCGCGCTCGTTAAAAACGGCCCAATGCGGCGGCAGTTCGCCGAGGATGCGTTTGTCGTCGTCGGATTGCCGTTGTTGGTCGGTCTGCATGTCTCCGGGCTCGAGTTTGACACCGTCAGCGTCAAACTGCTCAGTGCCCTTCATCACCACGCGCTTGTGCTTGCGCGGTGTGCGCCGTGTAGCCGAGTATTCCGCCATGGTTATTCAACCTCGCGATAGATCTCACCGATACGGCTGACGATACGGTCGACTTCCTTATCGGGGTTCACGAAGGCGGCGACACTCCAGACGGTCATCACATTCCAGCCCAAGGAAATGAGATCCTGTGCCGACAAACGATGACGCCTACGCGTGGATTGCACGGACATAAAGTTCGCGTCATCGGTCTGCACGGCCAAGGCAAACGGCTTGTCCTTCAATCCCACCACGAGCGGAATCTTCACGCCCTTGTCGAATCCATAATCAACAGCAGCGTTCAGTCCTCGCGCGCGCAACCTGTCGGCGATATCGTCGAACAGCACGTTGCCGCCTGCCGCATCACGCAACGGAAGCACCGGACGGTCGTCAAGCTGTTCGGCCCACGTCAACATGGTCTTCAGGAACCGAGGACCGGATTGGTGCAGTCGTTCTTCATCCAAATCTTCGGAACCAAAGGCCGACACAATATCCAAGCTGTGGTCCGCCAATGCCAGGGCATCCAGCAACAGTCCGCGACCGCCTGTGCTTTCGAGCGGACCGAACTGCTGAAGCAGACGTCCGTGCGTGGTTTTCGCATAGCACATCGACAGAATCACGTCAGTGGCACGACCTCCGGCCACGTCACGCAAGGAAACCAACCGCACATGGCGCAGGAATCGGCCCATCGCCTTGGATTTGCCTGCCAACGACTTCAATTCGGCACCCAAGCGTGTGCGGAATGCGTCGGTCAACATTACGACCACAAGTCGATAGCTGGAAGGAACCACGGCAAAACCGGCGGCACGTTGCGTAATCAGACGCACCACTTCATCAATCTCCGGCTGGCTGGATTCCACCAGACCAGAAGACATAACCGGCACACCGCTCGCTTCCACACGGTGGAATCGCACCTCACCGGCAGCCGGCTCGGTGGCCACATCATAGCGAACAGGACCATATCCCTCGGATTCAAGGAATGCGGACAGGCGCGGCGCACGGCGAGATGGGGCAGCATCCACCTCGATATGAGGCAACGTGTCGATCAGCTGCTTGACGCTTTCGCTGGTTACCGTCGCGCAGTGGGCGATCACCACCACCTGCTGCACGCGGCCGATGATGGACAGCAACTCGATAGCGGGAATGTGCGCGCACGCATCGAGAATCGCCACATCAGCCAGCACACCCGGCTCGGTGAGTGCGGCGAGCGTACCCGGCGCGGCCACCAGAATCGGCTTGGCCGCGGCCAGAATCTCCGGATGATCACGGCGAATCCTGCTCAGCGACACACTGGCGCGCCCTGCCAGCACGGTGTGCATCTGGTTGGCTTCCTGAGTGCGGGAGAACAGCATGTCGCACAGGCGGCGCATGGATTCCTGCGACACCATCGGTCCGATGGAGCGCACGTGCTCCACATCGACCTGCGCAAAGCGGTCGGATGCGGCCTGCAGCGCGGCACCATCCTGGTTGGAGATGATGGCGGACGAACGCACAATGTCCTCAAACACGGTGGTCCACCAGGCCAGCTGCACTTCGCCGCGCACCTGCTCCACGCTCACTCGGCGAGCGTTGAGATCGGCGACCAGTTCGTTCAGTCCGGCAGAGGCGAATTCCTGCTCCAGCAGGCAACGCTCCGGCAAGGTGTCCAGTGCCTTGCGATCATCCAGCAGTGCTTTCAGGCGTGCTTCCACCTTCTCGAAATCGGCGGTTTCCAGATTGCCACCAGCGGGTGTGGTGGAAAGCACGGTATCCAGCGCGGTCATATTGCTGACCAGCGCCTCTTGGGTGGAGATGATCTCGTCGAGCTTGCTGGGCAGCACCGGCCAACCGCCGTGAGGCACGAACTGATGCCACTGCTCCCCTTGCTTGGCGACTACCTTCAACGCTTCGTGCAAGTCCTCGACCTGCGCGCCGACGCGCAGCAGATCCTTGGCTTCCTTGATGTGGCGGCGGCGCTCCCAGAATCCCATCGACGTGCCCTCGGCCTTGCGCTGGCTCTTCGGCTTGGTGGCCTCGATCATGGAGCTGATGTCTCGCTCGAAAATCTCCGGCTGGAACACGTCAAGCACTCGTCGCAGATTCTTCAAAACCGTAACCTGACGCTCCCACTCGCGGGTGGTGGGAGGAACCGGGAATCCGCAGGTCTGCACGGTGCGTGCCACCTGCTCACGGGTGGCGGGCAGGAAGCGACGCAGCAAATCGTCCACGCGCTGGTAGGCGGTTACTGCCTGTTCTTCAGTGGTGATGGACGCCTTGTACCATGCGGTGTCTTCCGGGCCGATGGTGTATTCGCCGAGCTCGCCGGCGCGTTCCATCTTGCCGATCCATGTGTCAATATCGTTGGCGATGCTCAGGGCACTTGACTCGTCAAGTCGAACGTGGGTGGCAGGGTGCGTCGGGAGCACGGAGATACGGGCCAGATTCTGAATGGTCTCGTATGCGGACACATTCCACTTATCGTTGCCCCCGTGCAGGTCGCCCAGATAGCGGGTCAAGCGCGAGCGCACGCCCACGAGTTCGTCGGCCAGCTGGTCGAATCGCTGGGTGGCGACTCCGGGCTGGAATCCGACTGCGGCAATCAGCTGCTTATCAAGCGCGGCGTTGGCGTGTTCATCGGATACATCCAGTACCTGCGCCTTCATCTCATTGGCGGAAGCCGTCTGGATGAACAGACGCTTCTGCTCGGCCACGCCGGGCACGTACAGCACGGAACGACCATTCATCAGGCAGCGCGATGCGATGGCCACAGACTGCTCCGCGGTGCCCTTCGGGAAGGTGCCGTCGACCACGATGCTATGGCCATTGGCAGCAAGTGACGCGGCATATCGCACCGTATTGTCCACATCGCCGACTTCGTACTCGGCATGCGGGTCTACGTCGAAAGGACTGTATTGCGGAATATTGGCATCTTTGAGCGCGGTGCGGGCGGATTCGTCGCCGGCAAGCGCGTCCAACAGCACATTGCCGGTGGGGCCGTTCTCCAGCTGGTCGATGAACTGTCGGCTTTCGCTGATCATCTGCGACGAGGGGTCCATGAAGCATCCGAGCACAATCTGGCGCTCGATGGCGAAGTCGGAGATACGCTCCGACGCTTCGGACGAAATACGGGCGAACATCGCGGAAGTTTCGGGAGTGCCACTGTCATAGCTGGCACCGTCAAACAGGGAATCCTCATCCAGGAACACCCCCTGCTCACGCAATGTATTGACGAACGCGACGTTCAGGGCCACGCGACCGGTGAATCGAATGGTGGTCGACAAGCCATCATCCTCGATCGTGACGCTCACCGGGTACAACAGCACCGGCAGCGCGTTGCCCTTCCATGTGGCCACGCCGACCACGAGCGACAACTCCGCCACGCCGGAAATCCTGCGTTTGGCGGCCTGGTCATCCAGCACGCGCCCAATATGGCGTTCGGCGGCCTTAAGCACACCCGTGTCGCGGAACAACGAATCCAACCGGACATGGCCGGAAGCGAACAGCTGGGCGATGCCGGAGGGATGGGCATGGGTCATCTCCAGCTTCGCGGCCAGTTGATTCACATCCTCGAGCGGCGATGGCGGCTGCATGCTGCGGTATTGGTCACGCCAGCGACGGATGCGATTCAGACCTTCCGTGAGATTCTGGTTCTGAGTCTGGCTCTGGGTCATCTCTCGACTCACTTTCCAACCGCTTCGCGGTATTCCTGATAGCCCTTGTTGTGAGACAGGGCTTCGTCAATATCGGCCTCGCCACGGGCGGCGAGCCAAGAATACATGTCGTCGTACAGGTACGGATTCATGGCGAGGAACGCCAGCAATTCGGGATGACGGGCGACTTCGAATTGAACATTGAAATCTTGCGTGGTTTTTGCCTCGTCAGAGGTCAGGCCATCGACTTCGACTGCCGGCTCCTGTGCTTTCAGCTCGCCCTTGGCCACACGCTCGAACACCGAGCCGGGCTCGAAGACCGGAGTGTGTACGCCCGTGGAGTCGATATCATATGCTTCGGATACCGACTGCTGGGCGGTTTCGGCAGCCGGCTGCTGGTCTGCTACGCCTGCTGCGGTGGCTTCTTGATATGCTTCGGCTGCGGTCCGCTGCTGATCGTCCGGTACGTCAGCTGCCGGCTGGTCGGTTTCAGACTGGGCGGTTGCCGGCTGAGCGGTCTCAGGCTGGGTGTTTTCAGATTGAGCGGCTTCGGCTTCCCGGGCGGCTTCAGGCTGGGCAACTTCAGCATGCTGTTCGACAGTGTCCGCCGGCTGAGAATCGCCGGCATTCCTGGTATTCGGAGCGGACTGAACGTTTTCGGCTGACTTGCTTGCGCCAGCCGCTGCATCGGATTCAACAACCGCCGCCGACGCCACTGCCGGCTCGCTTGTGCTGGGAGCGTGCTTAACAACGGCATGGGCGATGGCATCTACTGGAACAATACCGGAGATCCTGCTGTGCTTGGATGCAGGCGTTACAATCGTCGACTCAGGTTCGGTCTGCTGCTTCGGCAGTGCCACGGAGTTCATGGCCTGCTGGTTTTTGCGTTCGGTCTCCTGCTCGGCATGCTGGGCCAACGCATCCGCGAACAGATCACGGGGTATGGCCGGCTCATCGTTTTTCGTCACTGGCTGCGTGATATTCAGCGAGCCAAGTTCAAGCTCGTCGACCTTGCGTCGAACATTATCCGCGCTGAAGATGGCGGTCGGCTCGCCGGCCCGCAAATCAAGAATATCGTCGACGGACATATCCGCCGCATCCGGCTCCTGCGGTGCTTCGTGAACCGCATAGCCAAACAAATCAGGCACCTTGAGGTCGAGCGGCTTTGCCACTGGATCGTCGACACGAATGAAGTCCGCAGGCACATCGCCGAACTGCATGCGCATGGGAGACGTCGGCAACAGGAACTCGGCATTGGCCGGCAAGCGCAACAAATCGCCATTTTCCCGCACCACATACGATCCATTGGTCGATCCAAGATCACGGACCGAGGCCGTGCCATTGCTTTTTACCGTGAACATGGCGTGCCGTTTGGACATCGATTTGGTTTGATCGGCGACGTCAAGGCGGGTGTTGCCATCATCGGCAAGGGGGCGTAACGGCTTACGGCCGATTTCCACGCACTCCCCCGGCTTGACGCTGATCCGGTCGACACCGTTGATCTTCACCGTCCACTCGCTCACCGTGACCGCCTTCCTGGACACACTATTTGACCACACTACGTGCCATTGTGTCATCTTTTACCGGCTTTTGGCGGATTACTGGGCACAGAATTGACAACTTTCGCTCATTGCCAGCTTTGTGTTTCCACGCCGGATCGCGTTCTCCGCCTCGTCCTCGTCAACTAGTCTACTCAGTATGCGGAAACCCCGCAGCCTGAAACACAGGTGCGGGGTTCCTCGAAAAGCTGTGATTGCGGCTTATGCCGCACAAATCACTTGAGCTCGACGCTGGCGCCAGCCTCTTCCAGCTGAGCCTTGGCCTTCTCGGCATCTTCCTTCTTGGCCTTCTCGAGGACGGCCTTCGGAGCGCCGTCGACAAGAGCCTTGGCCTCGGCCAGGCCGAGGGAGGTGATGGCGCGGACAGCCTTGATGACCTGGATCTTCTTGTCGCCGACGGCGGAGAGGATGACGTCGAACTCATCCTTCTCTTCCTCAGCCGGAGCAGCAGCGCCAGCAACAGCGGCAACAGCGGCAACCGGAGCGGCAGCCTCGACGTCGAACTTCTCCTCGAAGGCCTTCACGAACTCGGAGAGCTCGACCAGGGTCATCTCGCCGAAGGCTTCCAGCAGCTCATCGTTGGTGTACTTAGCCATTATGGCTTCCTTTCAATCTTGGCGGCGGACGAAGTGGTAGATCCGCTGCCTAATAAACCTTATTGTTTAAATTATCGAAGCGACTGATTCATGCCGTGAGGGCGTAAATCAGGCAGCCTTCTCCTGCTTTTCGCGCAGGGCGTCGATCGTGCGCACAGCCTTGGTAGGCAGAGCGTTGAACAGGTACGCGGCCTTGGCCATCGATGCCTTGATGTCGCCGGCGAATTCGGCAAGCAGCTGCGGGCGGGACTTGAGGTCTGCCAGCTTCTTGGCGCCCTCGGCATCGTAGACAGTGCCGTCAGCGGCGGCACCCTTGATGACAAGAGCCTTGTTGTCCTTGGCGAAGTCACGGATGACCTTCGCAGCCTCGATGAAGTCGCCCTTCACGAAGGTGATGGCGGTCGGGCCGGAGAGAATCTCGTCGAGACCCTCAATGCCCGCTTCCTTGGCGGCGATGCGTGCCAGCGTGTTCTTTGCCACGGTGTAGGAAGTATCGCGGCCTAGCTTTTCACGCAGATCGGAAATCTGCGGAACGGTAAGCCCGCGGTACTCGGTCAGGTAGACGGCGTCAGCGTTACGGAATTCTTCCGTAAGCTGAGCGACTACCGCTTCCTTTTCGGGCCTCTTCATGGCGTTCCTTCCTAAGTCGGCCGTTGACTTGGAGTTCGGAACTTTCGGCCGGGCAACAAAAAAGCCCTGCGCACAGGCAGAGCAATATAATCTCGCGAAGCGACCTTCGCCGGCCCTTGACGGGCTTATATCTCTCAACCTGCGCTGGCTTGGCGAACCAAACTTCGGAAATGCACTCGCGCGCACTTCAACCAACGGTCTGTGGTTTACGGATGATTAGATTACGGATGGTCAGCGACATTGCAGAATTCGGGCGTGTCGCGGGGCATTACAGCGTGGCGGCGTACTGGGCTACGGACGCGGTGACTTCCTTCAGATAGTCGAGCGAGCGACGCCAGTGGCCGGGCACCTCGATCGAATGGTTGGCATCCGGGTATTCGTGCACGTGCGGGGTGAGCGCGTTGGCGCGGGCTTGATCGTAGAACGGGTCGGCGGTGCCGGCGCAGATCAGCGGTGCCGGGCCGGAGTATCGGGAGCTGGCGGCGTGCGACTGGCCGGCCTGTTCCGCGCGGATGATCGCCCTTGCTTCGGCCACGCTCGGGGCCTCGGATTCGGCGACGATATCATCGCCGACAGCCGGCACCGGAATCACCCGGGCGGATGGATCGAAGTCGGCGTGATGCAGCACCGGGGTCAGCAGCACGAACGGCAGACCGTAGTGTGAGGCCACATGTGGGTAGGTCATCGTCGTCAGCGACTTGCCGATCAGCAACAGGCGAGGGCCGGACGGGGTGTCGGAATCACGGTTCGGCGAGCCAGCTGCGCCATCGGCCAGCACGGTAGCAGAATCATCGGCGGCAACGCCATCCCCGGAATCACCGGCTTTACCCGCGCCGGACTCGCGCGCGGCGGCCACCCAGCCGTCAATCGCCTGATTGAGGACCGGAATCACCGTGGACAGGTCGTCGGAAGCGTTGCGTACGTTCATGCGGTCGATTCGCCAGCCGGCCTCGACCAGAGCCTGGGCCGACCAGTAGAGCAGCGGACGGTCGCAGTTGTAGCCGGTGCCGGGCATCAGCAGTACGCGGCCGTACTCCTGACCGGGCTTGACGACATTCTTCTTCCAAGAGGTGATGCTGACTTCGACGGCCGGTTTCATCGCGCGCCTTCCTTCCACGGGTGTGTCCTGCGTGTCCCCTGAGTTGTTCCGAATTATTCTGGCAGTCAGTCTACTCCCGGACCCGTTCACGTTGCCTCCACAAGCTATAATCGGCCACGGTTCTGATTGGGTGCGCAGCGCCTGACGCGCGTTGGGCAGGCCGATCAGGGCGAGTCGCAATTCTCGCCGGGGCCAGCCGCAGCATTATGCACGCGGTGCGCAGCCCCGCATAAATCCAAGGAAGTAGAGAGTAAATGGAGAAGTTCTTCCATTTGAAGGAAAACGGCACGACCGTCTCGACTGAGATTCTGGCCGGCCTGACCACGTTCTTCGCGATGGCTTACATCATCGTCGTCAACCCGCAGATCCTGTCGCAGACGGGTATGCCGTGGGGCGGCGTGTTCCTGGCCACCATCATCGCGGCCATCATCGGCACCTTGGTCATGGGCCTGTTCGCCAACGTGCCGTACGCCCAGGCCGCCGGCATGGGCCTCAACGCGTTCTTCACCTACACCGTGTGCTTCGGCCTCGGCTTCAGCTGGCAGCAGACCATGTGCATGGTGTTCCTGTGCGGCCTGATCAACATCCTCATCACCGTCACCAAGATCCGCAAGATGATCATCCTGGCCATCCCGGAGTCCCTGCAACACGCCATCGGCGGCGGCATCGGCCTGTTCGTGGCCTACGTGGGCATGCTGAACGTCGGCCTGATCAAGTTCACTCCCGGCGATCCGAAGGCCGCCGCCAAGGGCGGTGCCGTTGCGGCTACCCCGGGTCTGGCCAACTTTAACGACAAGGTGCTGTGGGTCTTCCTGATCGGCCTCGTACTGGCCATTGTGTTCACCGTGATGAAGGTTAAGGGCGGCATGCTGCTGGCCATCGCCATCACCACCGTAATCGGCATCCCGTTCGGCGTGACCACCTGGTCCAACTCGCAGTCCATCAGCGAGACCTTCTCCCAGCTGCCGCAGACCTTCGGCGCGATCTTCTCCGCCGAGGGCTTCCCGGCACTGTTCTCTGATCCGACCAAGCTGCCGCTGGTCATCGTGACCATCTTCGCCTTCTCCATGTCCGATACGTTCGACACCCTGGGCACTTTCATCGGCACCGGCCGCCGCACCGGCATCTTCTCCGCCGAGGATGAGAAGGCTCTGGAGAACGGCCACGGCTTCTCCTCCAAGATGGACAAGGCCCTGTTCGCCGACTCCATCGCCACCTCCATCGGCGCCATCTGCGGCACCTCGAACACCACCACCTACGTCGAGTCTTCCGCCGGCATCGCCGCAGGCGGCCGAACCGGCCTGACCTCCGTGGTTGTGGCGATCTGCTTCGCCTTGTCCGCGTTCCTGGCCCCGGTCGTCTCCGCCGTGCCGTCCGCCGCAACCGCCGGCGTGCTGGTGATCGTCGGCTGCATGATGGCCGCTTCCCTGAAGGAAGTCAAGTGGGACGACATCGCCGAAGCCATTCCGGCGTTCTTCGCCGCCGTGTTCATGGCCTTCTCCTACTCCATCTCCTACGGCATCGCCGGAGGCTTCATCATGTACTGCATCGTGAAGACCTGCAAGGGCAAGGCCAAGGAGGTTCACCCGATCATCTGGACTGTGGCCGCGCTGTTCATTCTGGACTTCGTGTGCATGGCGATTCTGTAACGCTGATTGACAACGGATTAGCCTTTAAGGATTAATCCGCCGCCATACGGCATAAAGGCCGGGCTCTCACAAGGGCCCGGCCTTTGTTGTTGCCACAGTGATCAACGCCCATGAGTACCTTCGATGATCATCCGCCATTCTTGATGCATGGGAATAGTTGTCAACCGACAACTAAACGTACATGGCGGCAGCACGAGTGCCTTATTCAACATCGAAATATGCAGCGCGAAGAAGCCGAAAAACCAAAAAGGCTTCTATACCGAATGAAACGGTATAGAAGCCTTTTGGTTTGCGATCAAGCCCTTCTCACCCGAGAGAAGCTAGAGAACGATCAGTCCTCGAATGCCGAACCGTTAAGCGGGAAGCCCTACGGGCTTCCCGTAGGTGAGGGGAGCGGCTATGCCGCGACCGATCCGTGAGAGGGATTTAGTCCTCGAACGGATCAAAGTCGCGACGGACGCGGCGACGCGGGCGCTCAGTACGCTCTTCGCGGTCGGCGCGGTAGTCGTCGTAGTTGTCGTCGGTGGCGTAGCGCGGGTTACGGTCCGAGCCACGGCCACGGCCACGGGAACCGCCACGGCGGTCATCACGATCGCCACGGTCATCGCGATCGGAAGAGCGACGGCGACGCGGACGATCATCGTCACGGGAGTCGCGAGCATCACGGTCATCGCGATCGTCGAAGTCACGGTCGGCAGAACGACGGCGACGCGGACGATCATCATCGCGATCATCGCGATCGAAGTCACGGTCATCGGAGCGACGGCGACGCGGACGGTCGTCACGATCGTCGAAGTCACGGTCATCGCGCTCGGAGCGACGGCCACGGCCGCCACGGCGATCGTCACGGTCACCACGGCCACGGCCGCCACGGCGGTCATCGCGATCGCCACGGCTCGGGCGGGCGTTGTTCTCCTGATCCTCGAAACCAGGAATGGCCAGGGAGATCTTGCCGCGATCATCGACACCCTGAACGATCACCTCAACGGTGTCGCCTTCCTTGAGCACGTCTTCGACAGCGTCAATACGCTCGCCGTTGGCCAGGTTGCGGATCTGGGAGATGTGCAGCAGGCCGTCGGTGCCGGGGGTGAGGTTCACGAAAGCGCCGAACGACGTGGTCTTGACGACCTTGCCGTTGTAGGTTTCGCCGGCCTCGGGCACGTGCGGGTTGGCAATCTGGTCGATGATGGCCTTGGCCTTCTCAGCAGCCTCGCCACCCTCGGAGGAGATGAAGACGGTACCGTCATCCTCGATGGCAATTTCAGCGCCGGTGTCTTCCTGAATCTGGTTGATCATCTTGCCCTTCGGGCCGATGACTTCGCCGATCTTCTCAACCGGGACGGAGGTGGTGATGATGCGCGGAGCGAACTCGCTCATCTCGGCCGGGCCGTCGATGCACTCGTTGATGACCTCGAGAATCGTGGCGCGGGCTTCCTTGGCCTGCTGCAGAGCGGCGGCCAGGATGTCGGCGGGGATGCCGTCGAGCTTGGTGTCGAGCTGCAGGGCGGTGATGAACTCGGAAGTACCGGCCACCTTGAAGTCCATGTCGCCGAAGGCATCCTCGGCACCCAGAATATCGGTGAGGGTCTTGAAGATGTGCTTGCCATCAACGTCGCCGGACACGAGGCCCATGGCGATGCCGGCAACCGGAGCCTTCAGCGGCACGCCGGCAGCCAAAAGGCTCAGCGTGGAGGCGCACACGGAACCCATCGAAGTGGAACCGTTGGAACCGATGGCCTCGGAGACCTGTCGGATGGCGTAGGGGAACTCTTCGCGGCTCGGCAGCACCGGCACGAGAGCCTTCTCGGCGAGGGCGCCGTGGCCGATTTCGCGGCGCTTCGGGGAACCGACGCGGCCGGTCTCACCAGTGGAGTACGGCGGCATCTCATAGTTGTGCATGTAACGCTTGGACTGCGGACCGGACAGCGCGTCGATCTGCTGCTCCATCTTGAGCATGTTCAGGGTGGTGACGCCCAGAATCTGGGTCTCGCCACGCTGGAACAGGGCGGAACCGTGCACGCGAGGCACAATGTCCACCTCGGCGGACAGGGTGCGGATGTCGCGCAGGCCACGGCCGTCGATGCGGTAGTCCTCGGTCAGGATGCGGCGACGCACGATCTGGCGCTGCAGTTCCTTGAAGGCGTTACCGAGTTCCTTGTCCTTCTCGGCATCGTCCATATCAGTGAACTCGTCCGCGAGCACCTCGCGCACGTGCTCCTTGATCTCGTGGATGCGGTCCTGGCGCGGCAGCTTCTCGGCGATGGAGAGGGCCTCGTCCAGATCCTTGTGAGCGATCTCGTCGATGCGGGCGTACAGCTCGTCGGTGTACTCCGGGAAGAGCTGGAATTCCTTGGTCTCCTTGGCGGCGATCTTCTTGAGCTCGTCCTGAGCCTCGCAAATCACCTTGATGAACGGCTTGGCGGCCTCAAGACCACCGGCAACGACTTCCTCATCGGGCTTGGTCTGACCCTCGTCGTAGATGAGGTGCCAGGCGTTCTTGCCGGCACCGGCCTCGATCATGGCGATGGCAACATCACCGTTCTCGATCACGCGGCCAGCGACCACAATCTCGAACACGGCGCGCTCACGCTCGCTCCAACGCGGGAAGGCAACCCACTGGCCGTCGATCAGCGCCAGACGCACACCGGAGACCGGGCCTTCGAACGGCAGACCGGAAATCATGGTGGAAGCGGAAGCGGCGTTCAGGGCGATGACATCGTAAGCGTCATCAGGGTTCACGGCGAGCACGGTCTCGACGACCTGCACTTCGTTGCGCAGGGTGTGCGGGAACAGCGGGCGCAGCGGGCGGTCGATGATACGGCAGGCGAGGATGGCCTCGGAGCTCGGGCGGCCTTCACGACGGAAGAACGAGCCCGGGATCTTGCCGGCAGCGTACATCTTCTCTTCAACATCGACAGTCAGCGGGAAGAAGTCGTAGTTCTCCTTCGGGCTGGAACCGGCGGTGGTGGTGGACAGAATCATGGAATCGTCGTCGAGGTAGGCGGCCACAGCGCCATCGGCCTGCTGGGCGAGGCGGCCGGTCTCGAAGCGCAGCGTGCGCTTACCAAACGATCCATTGTCGATTACGGCCTCAACGGCCTTGATTTCGGGACCCTCCATAGGGTTCCTCCTTCTTTAATTTTCTATTTATTCCTACATACTGTGTTGCGGTTTGGCGACTCGCTTGAACCGCAACTGTCCTCTTCAGCGGACGTCACATACCTTGTTTCGACTGGCCCCTTGGCCGTCGCTCCTCGTGTCAACCCCTTCATTCGGGTTCTCTCGTCGGCCTTACCTGCTGGCCTATCCTCTAACCCTCTTGCCGTTGTTGCCGTTGGCTGGCGATATGTAAAACGCCCGAGCACCATCCTAGGTACTCGGGCGGAAGTCTTCAATTATCGACGCAGACCCAGACGCTCGATGAGGGAACGGTAACGGTTGATGTCAACGCGCTTGAGGTAGTCAAGCAGGCGACGACGGTCACCGATCATCAGCTGCATACCACGACGGGAGTGGTGGTCGTGCTTGTGCTCCTTGAGGTGCTCGGTCAGATCAGCGATACGCTTGCTCAGCAGAGCAACCTGGACCTCCGGAGAGCCGGTGTCACCTTCATGGGTCGCGTACTTAGCGATGATTTCCTGCTTTTCTTCAGCCGTCAGTGCCACGGCATCCTCCTTATATTGCTGCGCGGTGCTACCGGCCCGATGCCGGCGCGCTCTCTATCCGCGGGCGAAATACGCCAAGGGTCAATTATACAGGAGCACCAGACACCACGAATCAGACCAACGTCAGCAGGCCGCCAAACATCACAACAAGCAAAGCAATCGTCTCAATCACAAAAAAAAAGATAAACGACGCCCAACTGCGCGTCAGCACATTCAACGGCGACTCTTTTTTAATCGTCACCAACAATCCCACCCACAGCACCGCGAAAACGGCAACGCCAATACCAACTGAAATAATGCCAAGATTCGCCGCATTCGCCAATGCCGACGACTCTCCGTACACCACATATGTCGCATACCAAAAATCAATTTTCAGAATGCGCAGGCCGGCAATGAGTTGCTCCGCCGCCAAGCCAATCACAAAAACCGCGCCCCACAAGCGCCGATGGGCGTCAACAACCAGCAGACCAAGGCCGGAAACGGCAATCAGCGTCACCGTCCAGGCAACAAACGCGGCGCCGCGCGGCTCAAGCGCGCTCAAATTATCAAGCAGCCACTGCGTATCGTTCACCGCAATCGCACGCCCCCACCAATACGGCACCACAATGGCCGCAATCACCAGCAGCGCATAAGCCAGCCACAATGCAGGATGCGAGCGCTTACGCTCAATATCGGCCAGCGACAGCGTCGATTCGGGAATGGACGCCACCGGATGCTTGGAAACATCGTTATGTTTGGAAACATCGTTGGGCATGGGCGAAACACCATCGGACCGCGTATCGATTTCAGCCTGCACCTCACCGCTCGCCTGCTGGTCGACCGGCTGTTTCTCCACGCTGGAATTCACCGCCATCTACGTTTACCTCGCGTTCGTTGTTCGACGCCACACCTGTCTGCACAATGCGTCGTCTCATGCCGCGACGCCCATGCTAGGACGGTATTGTATCGTGAGTGCGCCATACGATAATGACATGGCGCCGGACATAACGCCGCAATACCTGATTTTCGCTAATCGCAACCATGCTTCGGCGGACGACATAAGCCATACATATGTTCATAAGGACGAACCATATCCGAATTACTCACTCCGCTAACATCACCACATAACGGCAACATAGATACACAGCCATACTTGATATCAGGAGAACGCCGTCGATTCGAAATGAAAACTGCCAGCCGCCCACACACCAGCTCCTTTGTTTCCAAAATCGCACATTCTACGCCGATGTCATGCTCCACCATGTCTCACGCCGCGGTCTCAACATAACAGGATGGGTTGTACGAATCCACGTTGCCGAGCATTCGCACAACCCACCATTGCGACACATCACTGATTCCGCACATTCAATCGCTGCAACCAACAGGCTGCGGCGATATTTCAGCGCGAAGAGCGGCGTATCCGAATGACACTGATGCCAGCCAGCATCAGGGCAATTGCAGACAGCACCATCGGTGTTACGGACGAACCAGTTGATGACAGTTCAGATGAATTATCATCAGCAGTAGAAGACTGTTGCTGGCCGCCATCACCGGTCTGATCGCCGTTACCCGACTGGTTACCGTCACTGGTCTGATCACCATCACCGGTCTGATCACCACCACCAGGATTTCCGCCATCACCAGACTGACGGTCAACCGCCAATTGCGCGAGCTGCAAACTCAGTGCACGCTGCGGGGCATCCACCTCATTTTGCGTGGAAGGATCGGATGCCAACGCCTGCTTTGCCTTATCAAGTAGCGTGAGCATCTTATCCCACTCATCCATAGGATATTCCGCAGACTGCAGAGAGTCAGCCTGATCAATGGCCGAACGCAGCTTAGACGTATCCACAGCTTTGCCGTCAGAAGTCAACACGTCGCTCAAGTCATAGTAATCAAAATCGACATAACCACCCGTATTCTCCTTGGCGTAATTGAACAAGCCGATTCGATACCCCTTAAAGTGCGACAAGCTCCAATCGTAAGTCAGCGGCCCCTGCTCGTCGCCAAGCTTGGACCATTGCTTACCGTCCAGACTGTACCAATACTGAATCGTCAACTTACCACTCGCATTATCCAGTGTGTTGTCCGACTTGATCCACACATTGGTCGCATCATCTGGCAATGTCACTGTGCCGCCCGATACAAAGGCCTCTTCAGCGTCACGATCAATCGTATCGTCAACGATATTACCGTCCGCGTCCTTCACGCCATTGTCGTAGACACGCTTGACCACGCCCAACGTTCGCTGTCCATTTTCTTGACGCACAGCGGCATAGGCAAAACTACGGGTATATGTAGCGAGGCCTGCGGTGTCTCCATCCTTCATATGACTGACATCCATGTGGGTTTCCACAGACATGGATCCGCCAAAGGTACGCTGCGACAAAACGTTACGGGCGGTTTCAAAATATGTCAGGTCGCCATAAGTGCCTTTCATATATTTGGCCGTGGCGGAAACCTTGTGCCCATTGGTCAAACGCAACCAGCCTTCACGATCAGTGAGAGACCAATATCGGTTATCTGGATTATGTCCCCATTCCCATACCAAATCAAGATTCGAACCATTGGGTTGGTATTCTTCGGCGACCGGATATTCCTTCTCATCAGCAAGACCGATCAGGGAAATATCGTCGATGACGTAATCCATGCACGTGCCTTCCGCACCCCACGCGGTTTCGACAATGAGTTTGGAACCTTCCACATTAGCGTCGGATGGGATGGAGAACTCACCTGTGATAGTAGTCGTCTCCCCACGTTTCACTGTTCCTGTGGCCACACGATTAATTGTGCCGTCTGCATATTGAATCGCCACATAAAACAGGTGGGAAGTCACAGCCGATGAATCGACGCCGTCCATCTCATGGTCGTATCGAATCGTTGCACTGGCACGATATGTCACGCCCTGCTGCAATTTTCCATCCATAGATTGACCCGGGCCAGCGCCATTGTATTCGCCACGATTCGTCACAGCAAGACTCGTGGTTCCAGAAAGAGAACCATCCGTAATCGCGGTAAGCGTACCATTCCACTGAGGGGTCCACGATTCAGTCCCGTTTTCGAAATCGCCATTGTCCACCAGCTCGATTCCAATCAGAGAATCGTCAACCTGAGGAGGCTCCTCCAGAGTCCACCAATCCTGATCCTGATAAGACTGATGAGGCGCGTCATTATCAAAATCGTCCGAATTGACCAAGGAACGCTGGCGAACCAGATTCTCCAAATCAGCAGGCAAATCAATCAGTTTGTCGTAGGTGTCCGACGCGCTTACCTGATTATTGTCCCCAAACACAGGCCATCCGTCATCACCCCACGTTGCAGGAATCAAACCGGGAATACGTCCGGTCGGATATGTGTCTCGGAAGAAGAATCCATGCCAAGACGTCGTGCCATCACCGTTGTCGACTTCAACAAGGCTACCTTGTGCGAAAGCACCTAGATAATACTTTTTGGCTTCGTATTTGGAGCCATCAAGCAAATCAGTGGTGCGCAGCAGCATCACCGTACGACCGTCTTTGCCCCAGTAAATCGTTGGAGTATAGAAATAATCACCGATTTTGAAAGTCTGAGATCCTTCAAATCCGGTAGGAGTCTCACCAAGATCATCAGTGAACTGTTCGGCAGAGATGATATTCTCATGGCTCTCCACCACCGTGGTTAAATCATCGGACAGCCTATATTGGTTGACGCCGGAGATAATCCAAGGACTCCCTTGCTCATCAAAATACAATGACGGATCATGGAATCCCCGATTAAGGGCAATCTTCGTCCAAGGACCATTCTCAATATCATCGGTGTAGTAGATATAAGCGCCATTAAGGTTGTTCGTATTGAATAACACGTAGAAGCGGCCATTGTGATAGCGCAGCGACGGAGCCCACTCGCCTTCGCCATACGAGCTAGCTCCATTGCGCAAGGATGAAGCATCGCTCATAGAAATGCGATCATACACGTACGTGACTATCCACCAATTGACCAGATCATAGGATTTCATAATTGGAGATCCGGGACTGAGCTCCATAGTGGTACTCACCATGTAATACACATCACGACCGTCTTTGTTATTCGGATCGTCCTTCGACACACGAATAACACTGATATCCGGAACATCCGTGTTCAACATGGGAATGGAATACGTGCCATCACCGCTATCAGTCGTGGTGTAACTGCCATCCGATGGCGTTGAAGATGGCGTTGAATCATCCGCAAAGACCGGCATTGGCGCCAAAATCAACCCACAAGTCGACAACACCGCGATAGCACTAGCCGAAATTTTTTGTCGTAAATAATTCATAAGTCTTTTAACCTTTCATGATAAGCACTCAACATCGAGTGCGTATTCCAATAGCATGCCCGCACAAATCAGCAATGAATGACGATAAGACATTCCCGCATATGGATAAGTGATGGACATTACCACTGCCAAAACTTACGCTTGAACAAGTACCAGTTCTAGGTTTCATGTGCGGTCATCCCGAGGCTGCCGCTACGGGATGACCGCATTACCAAGAGGTAACTAGCGCATCTCGCGACGCACTCGCGCTACGATCACACCAGTGAGAGCCAAGCAAGCGACAATCACAGCACCAGGCAAGACAGAGGAACCGGTTTGTGCCAAATCCACGCCATCGTCATTGGAGCCGTCGGCATTGCCATCAGTGGAATCATCAGCCAGCTTCAGACCGGCACGTGCACTATTCAATGCAGCAAGCGCATCTTGAACCTGCTGTTCAGTAGCGGATTCATCCTGCAATACCGCCTGAGCCTTCTGCAATGCGTCAGCAAACACCTTCCAGCTCTCTTCCGTGTAATCGGAAGCGTTCAGGCCGGAATTCTCATTCACTGCGCTCTGCAAATCAGACTTGTCCACCGGAGTCGAAGGAGTTTCATCCTGCGACTCCGTGAAAGTGTACGTAGTGATGTCGTACAGCTCATCCTGAGCATTCGCACCACCATCGGATTTGAAGGAGAACACCACATGATGCACCCCTGTCACACCCTCAAGGGTGGTCGTGTAATCGGCGTACTCGGATCCATCACCGGCAGGAATCGAAATAGAAGCCACAGGTTCGGAATCCGGATCATCAAGACGAATCTCAAGGATGCCTCCGGCTTTGCCAGCTGCAGTCACAGTCAGCGAAGAGGCGCCGTTATTCCCGAAATCGACATTCGCCAAAGACGTCCACTCACCATTATTAATATTGCTGAGCTTCTGACCTTCGGAATTGTCTGTAGTCATATCGACCACGCGCACACCAGAAGTCAGGTCATATGCGTTCTGAATGCCGGAATCCCATGCAATGGTGGAAGCTGGAATGCCTCCATCTTGATACGCGTCCAGATTCTTCACCGAAGAGAGACCCTCATATGTCATTGCAATATCGGCAATGGAACCATCCTCGTTAACCGTAATCGGATCGAGATGAGTATTTCGGTAGCCATGCGCCGCGTCAAGATTACCGCCGTTCATCAATTCCTTTGCCACCGTTTGCGCATGGTAGGTCATATACCACTGGTCGCCAAGTTGAACCATCGCGTGATGATTGTTGCCGCCAACACCGAAATACGTGCTCGGATTCTTCAGAATCTCACCCTGATAAGTGAACGGCCCCATCGGGTTGTCTGAAGTCATATACGCGATATTGCCGTAACCGACCGTGTTACCATCAATTACGTTGTCATGGCTGAAATTAGTGCAATACGAGTAGTAATAAGTACCACCTATCTTGGCAATCCCGGAGTCCTCAAACATGGCAGGTGCGTCTATGACCTGAGCCTCACCTTCGGTATGCAGCATGTCATCGGACAGTTTAATAACGCGAGCCGTGTTCGGATGTTCTTCCTCGCCTGTCGGAACACCACCTCCGTAATACAGGTAGCCCTGCCCGTCATCATCCACGAACACCGCGGGATCAAACAGCCAGACCACACCAGCGGATTCAGGAGTACCGCCCTTAATCAACAGCTCACCGGTTTCGTCCTTCCACGGACCAACAGGAGAATCCGAGGTCAGCACACCGATACCGCTGCCGCCATTGGCGAAATACAGGAAGAACTTCTCTTTACCGTTGATGGTCTTATGAGCGACGGCAGGAGCCCAGGAATTGCTGGCCCAGGTGGCCACCCCCTGTTCTCCAGCCACACGAATGTAACCCTCATTACGCCAATTGACCATGTCATCACTGGACAGAACATTGATGGTCTTTACTTGAGCGAACGAATTGTCCTTGATCTGCCCAGTACTGTCATATTCATAGTCATAATTCAACGAGCCATCAGCATTCACAGAAGTGCCATCACCCGTAGTGTAGATATATACGCGTCCGTTGTATTCCATAGCCCACGGATCGGCGCCATACCAATAATCGATAATCGGGTTTGAATAGTCGCCGAAAGCCTTGGCTGCCGTTGCCGTACCCGTAGTCGGCGGCACGAATGAGGAACCAGAATCCGAACCGGTTACGGAAATGTCGTCGACAATGAAGTCGGCATTGCTCGTGCCATACTTGTTTTCAATCACCAGCGAGGGACTGGTGAAATCACCACTACCACCTAACGTTCCAGTACCTGAAATTTGTGTCCACTCACCCGCTTTCGCCGTTCCGGTCGCAATCTGGTCACATCCGGAACCATTACCCGAACAAACAGTGATATTGAATTCACCGTCTTCCGTGGCCTTGACCCACATACTTCCGGTATATGTCTGTCCTTTTTCCACCTTGCCATCAAGAGACTGGATTGCACCAGCATCAGAGGATGTACGATCAGTAACGCTCAAGGCGCCACTGCCACCATGCACATCATCCGCAGTGACGGCAATGGACGATGCGGAGCTATTCCACACCGTTCCAGACTTCCAACCATTAAGATCGTCTTCGAATCCGCCGTTGACGACCAATTCGACGGGTTCATCGGCCGACGCCGCAGTCACTCCGATAGTCGCTGGAAATACAGCCCCCATGCAACACAGCACGGATGCAGCCGCAGCAGCAACCACACGACCGGTTTTCCTTGTTTGCAATATGTGAATGTTATAAACCATTCAGTTCCCTTTCCTGAATGATGGAGGGCGACTCCCCCCCCCATCATTTTTTCTTCGCCGCACAATCGAATCCCACGTTGGTTACGACCACATCGCGGCTCATTGCAAAGCCATGCCAGAGGAACGTCCCTCAAGGGCAGCCATGCAGCAGCCATTATATAAATGAGCGCATTTCACTCGCGATCGTCCTTGATAACAAATTGATAACGATATGCACAATGAAAATAAGTTCACATAAACGCAACGCAACACATCAAATATGACAGTTTCATATGCCAATTACACACTTTGCATAACATATTTCAACAAAGAATGGAGACGTACAAGCGAACTCATCTGATGCCACCACTCATCGCCTATAAAGCTGGCGTGTCGCGCCACAATAACATCACAGCCGATAAAACGACACCCCGAAGTTGAGCCTCATTCAACAATGCGGCCAGCTTAGACACACAACCAACGCTTCGCTTCATAGCACCGAACATTGATTCCAGCACAGTCACGACCATCTTCTTTGAAGGCAATCGTGTTTACGCCCCGGGTTCTAAATAGAAGTGCAACACCTTGTCTAAGGTTGGAAGTGTTCGAAGTTTCTAACTTAAGAAGGTGTTGCACTCATGGGTCAACAGTATTCGCACCTGTCGTCCGAGGAGAGGATCCTGATCGAGAAGCTGCATTGCGAACAGCATCTGAGCATTCGGCGAACCGCGGAGAGGATCGGCCGGGACAAGTCCACGGTGTCACGCGAGCTGAGGCGCGGCCTGTGGTTCGCGTCCAACGAGAACGGGTCGTACCGTCCCTACCGGCCGAAACGGCTGAAGACCGGGCCGTGGACCTCGGGTCCGTTCTATTCGGCGCTGGCCGCGCAGAGGAAGGCGGACCTGCGCCGGCGCGGATCCCGCAAGCCGCGCCGCATGGACTCGGACCGGCTTCGCGCCTGGGTGCTGGACGCGCTGCGCTGTCTTTCGTCAAATAAATCTGCGTGTCGTCACCAGTTAATCTGAACACCATCGGCGTTCAAAATGGACACCGTCACCGGCGGCCGGGTTGGTTCCGCTCTTTTCGTTTATTTCATCAGGGAGTGGCTGTTGCGGTATGACTCGCCACGGAACCTGACGATCCTTCCGTGGTGCACGATGCGGTCGATGACCGCGGCGGCCATGTCGCCGTCTCCGAACACCTCGCCCCACCGTCCGAACTCCAGGTTCGTGGTGAACACCACGCTCCGCTTCTCGTAGGAATCCGCGACGACCTGGAACAGGAGCCTGGCCCCGTCGATGTCGATCGGCAGGTAGCCCAGCTCGTCGATGACCAGCAGCCTGGCGCGGCCTATCGCGCGCAGTTCCGCGTCGAGCCGGTTCTCGTCCCTCGCCCGCCGCAAACGCATCACCAGCGACGACGCGGTGAAGAACCTCACCGGCATGCCCCTCTCGCACGCCAGCATGCCCGTGGCGATCGCCATGTGCGTCTTGCCGCATCCCACGTCGCCGTAGAGCACGAGGTCCTCGGCCCGGTCCACGAAACCGAGGTCCATGAGCTGCTCGCGCCCCCAGTCGGCGGGGAACGACGCCATGCCCCAGTCGTATCCGTCGAAGCCCTTGACGCACGGGAATCCCGCGTTCCTGATCAGCCTGGCGCGCCTGGATTCCGTCCGGCTGGCGTTCTCGGCCCTGAACAGGTCGGCCAGCACGCCGAGCTGGCCGGGCGTGGCGCCCGCGACCACGGAACGCAGCACGCTCCTGGTCAACGGCAGCCCGCATGCGAGCTCCATGACCTCGTCCGGGGTGGACTTGCTCACGGTCCGCCCGCCCCTGCGTCCGCCCGCCGCGGCGTCCGTCGACTCACTCATCGCCGTCCTCCCTCATGAACCTGCTGTACGTGTCGAGCCTGGCCCTCGATTCGGGACCGTCGCCCTGCGCGATCCGCCTGGCCGTCTGGTCGATCGCGGCCCTGTCGGGCCTTCTGCCCGCGGCGACGATCTCGACGACGGCCATGACGGCCGCACGGAAGCCACTCACCACGGCCGCGTGGCGGATGTCGTCGACCAGCAGGCCGCGTTCGCGCGGCTCCATCCGGTCGAGCAGCACGCGCGTCTCCTCCGGGAAGTCGGAGCGTATGGGACTCTCGCCCCACGAACGCGGCTTGCGTGCGATGATGGCGAGCAGCGACAGCGGGTCCATCGCGGTGTCGGGGCTGCGCCCCCACCTGCGCTCCAACGTGACGATCGGCTCGCCGTCCATGGAACGCAGCTCGACCCGCAGGGCCCGCACGCCGGCCATGAGACGCATGGAATGCCATTTCGGGCCCGCGAGGTAGCGGTTCGAGTCGATCGTGACCGTTCCGGTCCTGTCGGCCTTCACCCCGCGCCAGTCGCACGCGTCGAACATGGACGGCGGCAGCGGGAGCATGTGGTCGAGGTCCGTCTCGAACAGGTCCCGGATCGGCACGTCCTCGCGGTAGTGGACGCCGCGCGCGATCTCGTCGCAGCGTTCCAACCACGCGTCCGTGAGCCGGTCCCATCCCTCCGCGGACGGCGTCGGCACCATCAGGTTGCGGCGCAGGAAACCGACCGCGTTCTCCGTGCTTCCCTTCTCCCAGCCGGAATAGGGGTTGCAGAACCTCGTCTCGAAGCCGTAGTGCGCGCAGAACAGCGAGAACAGCCTCGTCTGGGTGACGGTCCCGTCGGCCCTGCGGTGGCCGACCCCGGTGGCGTTGTCGAACACTAGCACGCGGGGGACCATGCCGGCATGGGAGAACACCTTGTTCAGACCATGGCACACGCATTCCGCGGTCTCTCCCGGCAGCGCGGCCACGTATCTCATGTTCGAGTACGGGAACGAGACCACCAGGAAATGCACGGTCCGTTCCACGCCGGCGACCACGGCCAGGGCCTGGCCGAAATCGACCTGCGCGCTGCCCGGCGCCCATTCCAGCTCACTGAACCCCTCGGCCTCGCCGCGGTGGCGTTGGCGCCAGCGCTTGACCCATCGCTGCACCGACGAATAACTGCCCTCGAAGCCGCATTCCTCCACGAGCCGCTCGTGTACGCGCCGGGCGGTGTGCCGCTGTTTGCGTGGCATGCGCCGGTCGGCCTCGAGCCATTCGTCGGCCTTGCGCGCGTACTCGCCCGCGACCAGGGAACGGCTCGCAGTTCCCCCGGTCGGCGGAACGGGCGAATAATCGCGGGTCGCGTACTTGACCACGGTCGTCCGCGAAACGCCCAGTTCCCTAGCTATCTGCGTATGCGTCAGGCCTTTCGTCTCGAGCTGCCTGATACTCTGTTGAATACGCACCGGTGTCGTCATTCCTTTCCTCCCGAGGACCATGTGTTGGTTGTTAGCACTCGGGAATCTATCAGGAACCGTACGGCACCGGCGCTTTTCTTCCGCCGATGCCATTTCCGTCCGCCGTCCGTGTCCAATATGAACGCTTATGCCGTTCAGATTTGGTGGTGACGCCGTACACGTTTATTTGACCATAAACATGCGCAGGGGGTGGAGCCCGGAACTGATCGAGGGACGGTTGAAGGCCCGGTACGCCGGCGACCCGTCGATGCGGATCAGCCACGAGTGCCTTTACCAGTGGATCTACGCCAAGCCGCAGCGGGCGCTGGACCTGCGCCAGTACCTGGCGCGCGGCAGGAAACGCCGGACGAGGAAAAAGGGCAGGAAGGCGAAAGGGCCGCGCATCCCGATGCGCGTGCCCATCGCGGACCGGCCCGAGGCGGTCGGATCCAGGAAGGGGTTCGGCCATTTCGAGTCGGACACGGTGGTCGGCGCCGCGCCGTCGAGGCGCTGCATGAACACGCAGGTGGAGCGCAGGAGCCGCAGGCTGTTCGCCCGGCTCGTCGACGACAAGAGCGCGTCCGCCACGGCCAGGGCCGAATACGAGATCTTCAAGGACATCCCGCCGGCCGCGCGCGTCGACCGCACGTGGGACAACGGCACGGAGGCGAGCCTGCACATGCTGGTGGACGAGGCGCTGGGCATGCTCACGTACTTCGCCGACCCGTACAGTTCCTGGCAGCGTGGCAGCAACGAGAACAGGAACGGCAGGATCCGCCGCTATCTGCCCAAAGGAACCGGGTTCGGGGACTTGGCCCAGGAGGACCTCGACGCGATCGTCGGGGAGATCAACGACACCCCCATGAAGCTCCTCGGCTACAAAACGCCCAACGAGGTATGGGACGAGGAGATCGCCAAGCTACAATCGAAGGCAGCCAGCCCGAACACAAGCGTTGCGCTTACAAATTGAATCCGGGGGGCCTCATGAGCCGAGGGTGTAAGGGATAAGGTGTAAAGGGTAAGGGTTTAAAGGCGTAAGGGTGTAAGGGGACACTCACTCCTGCCGGTACAGCCGCGAATACAATCCGCCGGCCTGCAGCAGTTCGTCATGCGTACCGGATTCGACGATCTGCCCATGATCCATGACATGGATGCGGTCGAAATCCCGAATCGATGCGAGTCTGTGCGCCACGACGATGCACGCATTGTCGGAGTCGAGCAACGCCGTCATGACATGTCGCTCGGTATCGTTGTCCAGAGCACTGGTGGGTTCGTCCATAAGTAGGAAGTCCGGTCTTCCGACGACCGCACGCGCGATGGCGACCTTCTGCCGTTGGCCGCCGGACAGGTTCATGCCGCGTTCACTGACCATGGCGTCCAAGCCGACGACCGGATCCATCATCCCCTCGTTGATGCCGGCAACCTCGCACGCCCTGACGATGTCGTCATCCGTCAGCCACGGACGGTGCAGCGTGATATTGTCGCGCAAGGTTTCGTTGAACACCGTGGATTCCTGATGCACATACGCCAGCCTGCCGGCCTTCCATCGGCTGTCCGCGTCGTAAATCCGGCATCCGCCGCCGTTGATGGTCACCGTGCCACAGACGGGTTCGATGAGTCCGGCGAGCAGTTTCAGCAGCGTGCTTTTGCCCGAGCCAGTGGGGCCGACGATGGCGATCTTGTCGCCTTTGCGGATGTCGCAATCGACATCGGAGAGAACGGGAGCGTCGAACGCCGTGTACGAGTATCCCACGCCGGTGGCATGCAACCGTTCGAGTATGCCATCACCCGATTCGTCACCACTCGGCCCACCACATGCGGACCGTCCGCCGTCACCCAGTCCGACGTCACCCGGTTCGCCACCCGGTTCGTCGCATTCAAGCGACGCACCGCCGCCTTCACCGGCGGGAATCATCTCGCAAATCTTGCGCATATAGGTGGCGAACGCCATGATCTGGCTGATGACGCCGACGATGCCGGAGAATGGCGTGACGAATGCGGACGCCAATGACATGAATCCGACGACGGCACCCAGTGCGAGCGTGCCGCGTCCCACGAAGGTCATGCCGAAGGCGACCACGCATAGCGGCAACACGAACACCAGCGCCGAGGACAGGCTTGACAGCAATGCCGAAAGCCGCCCTTGCCGAGTCTGGTAGTCGAGCTGCGCTCCCAGACGCGCTGACCAGCGGTCGTAGCAGTGGCTTTCCAAATTGAGGCTTTTGACAGTTTCGATGCCGGAGAAGGTTTCGATGAAGGCGCGTTGCACGTCAGCCTGCGCGACGGTCGCACGCTCGACCAGCGTCCTGTTGCGCAGGGAATAAATGACGGATACGACGAGCACCGCCGCGCACACCGTCAGGGTCAGCATCGTCAATGGCACTGAATAGGCGATCATCATGATCAGGTAGACCACGAGGAACACCATCGACACGACCGTCGACGGCAGACTGCCGGTCACGATCTGTTCGACGACCATGACCAGGTTCGCGCGGTAGATCAGGTCACCACCGGAACGGTTCACGAAGAACGGGAACTCCCGATCGAGCACGCCGGTCATGTATCGGCGGGACAGGTATCGTCCGAATCGCACCTGCACGCGGGTGAGCATCACGGTGTTCAACGCGCCGACCGCATAGTAGACCAGCAGCGAGGCAAGCAGCATCGTCGCGACCAACGGCGGGAAACCGCTTTGGGCGGCGAGCGACCCATGGTCGACCATATAGCCGGTGCCTGCGGGCACGATCAATGTCAGTCCCTGGACGACGAGCGAGAACAGCAGGCTCAGACCGATGGCGGGCATGTTCCGGCGGAGGAACCCGGTCAGGATGGAGACGGTTCCGCTGCGAGGCCGTATGGGAATGGTTGCGCAGCCGTCGTTTGTCGGTTGCGGAATCAGCACCGCGCCAGAACAGTGGGCCGCGAGTTCGCCGGGCGTATAGGCATGGCGCCCGTTCGCCGGGTCAGCGATGCGGAATCGGCCGTATGCGTAATGGTCGAGCACGACGAAATGGTTGTCGTCCCAATGCAGGATGCATGGCGTCATGACGGTTTTCAACGCTTCGGCGCTGGGGGTCGTGACCGCGCGTACGCGGATGCCGGAGTCGGACAGCACCGTTACGATGTTCGCGAGGCTCAGTCCGCCGCGTGGAGCGCCGTACCGGCGGCGCAGCTCGTCCATGGTCACGGGATGCCCGAATGCGGCGAGGATCATCGCTGCGGCGGCCAGCCCGCATTCGCTGTGCTCGCCTTGTTCGATAAACGGGACACGGTGACGACGCCATGATCTCATGCTTGCCGTCCGCGCGCGGGAAGGCCGAAGTCGACGTGCGTGCGGTCACGCCCGAGCGTGGACGCCTTGGTGAACGCCTCATAGTCGTCGAATTCGGCGAGCATCATATCCTTGACGAGGTGTTTGTCGTCAAGGATGATGATCCGGTCGGCCACATTCCAACAGTATTCGAGGTCATGGGTGACGGTGAGCAAAGTGCGCTCGTCGGCGCGAAGCTGGTTGACGTAATCGACGAGCAGCGAGCGGGTGATCGGATCAATGGCGTTGCTTGGCTCGTCGAGCATGATGACATGCGGGTCGAACAGCATGCCGGCGACGATGCCGACCCGTTTGCGCAGACCGGTCGAGAGTTCCGCCACCTTCTTGTCGAGATGCCCCTCCAATTCGAAGGCACGGACGAGCGGCTCATCCTCCAGCCGTTTCGAGTCGACGGTATGGCCGCCGTCCGCGATTCCCTTGCCGGACCGGAACAGCAGTTGCCGGAAGTGGATGTTGTCACGCACGGTCATCGTGCCGACGAGATTGCCGTTCTCGGTCATCTGGAACACGTCGCGCATCGACGGCACCCGACGCCTATCGATCACGCATCGCCCTTCACGGGGGCGCAGCAGTCCGACGATGAGTCTGAACAGCGTGGTCTTGCCGACGCCGTTGTATCCGAGGATCGCCAGCGACTGGCCTTGCGGCACGGTGAAGTCGATGTCCTCCAACACGGTCTGTTTCTTCTTGTAGCCGAAGGTGACGTGTTCGACGGCGATGATGGCATGTTCGCCGTTGTCGGTGCGGTCGGCGTGGTTGATGTGGTCGGCGGTCATATTGTCTTTCCTTGTCGTCGATTCGGTTGTGTTCGTATCCGTCATGTCCGTCATCGCGTTTCCAGTGCGAGTATGGAGGGCGTGGACGGGTCGTTCAGACGAAGCATCGTGTAGGCGACGCCGACCGGCCCTTGGAAGTACGACAGATCCACGAATTCACGGGATTGCCTCAGCCGGAAACGTCCCGACGAACGGGCCTGCGCGATCATGTCGTCCATCAGACGCTGTGCCTGCATGCGATACCATTCGTCACCGTTGGCATTGCCGATGGATATCAGGGTGTCGATCATGCCGCATCGTCCATGGCACACGCCGTCGTCGTCCCAATCCGCGTTCCCAAGCAACGCCGTGATATCTGCCTTGTCTGGGAACGCCCGTCCGTTTTCATCCTCGAAGAAACGTTCGCCGTCCGCGCCGGCAGTGGCCGCCAGCTCATTGCGTGCCCAGAGCACGCCGACCTTCCCACGGCACCATTTGCCGGCGTCCTCCTGTTTCGCACCGCTTCTTCGAGCGTCCGATTTCCGCCAAAGCATTCGGGCGAATTCGGCGAATTCGCGATTCCCCGTCGCCGCGTAGAGCTTCCAGAACGCCACGGCCATGCCTTCCAGTCCGTGCGCGGCACCGGTTGGATACGGCATGTCATCGGATTCGTCGGCGTTCCGCTGGGTTTCGGGAAACGCACGGATGACGGTTCTCCCCAGCCGGCTGGTTTGTTCCACTATGCGCATGTCATGGAATACGTCGTACAGCCGCAGATACAGCATGATCGAACTGCCCGCCCCGGTCAGGTAATCCAGATGGAATGACGGTTGAGGATTGTCGCGCTGCAGGAGCTTCGGCAGCATATCGTCGATGTATGCCGGCAGCATACGAACCGTCTGCGTCATGCAACGGCGAGCTTCGGGCGACGTGATGCCGGCATTGGCCATGCGTAACGCGCAATAGCTTCGCGACAGGCCGGAAGTGAAGCCGGAATACGTAATGCCTCTGTCCTTGCGGCGCATCAGACTCCGCATCATACGCGTGCACAGGTCACGCCAGCGCTCATCGTGTGTCCGCCGATACAGTTCGGCGGCGAACATGCCCGTCCCGGCCATGCCGTCGTAGAGTCCCGAAGTCGGCGCCCCCGGTTCGTACCGTTCATCCACGGTCTTGTCCGCGGCCATGGTGTCGGATCGGTTCGCTGTAAGCCATGATACGGTGCCATCGGTTTCCTGGAGGATGGCCGTGTCGGCTATCCTCGTGCCGAGTTCGATTGGGTAATGCTCCGCATCCGTGTCCGACGACACCGAAGCCGTCGGATGCGCGTCCTCCATGCCGGGTTCCATGCGCAAGGCGTTGCGGATAATGCGCGATTGCAATGCGGCCTGTTCGTCAAGATGCCCGATGGTGTCAAGCACCCGTTCGCGTACCGAACGTTCGCAGACGCCGTCAATGGTCGTTCCATCGGGAGCGTGCAGATCATGTCCCGTCAGCTGTGCGGTGAACATGGGGATGTCCCCGGCGAGCATCTGCCGGTATTCGCTTGCGAAGATGCGCTTGTCACGGAATGGGTAGACATACAGGTTCTCCAGTATGGCTTCGACGTCCAGCATGTCCTTCAACGCCGACGGATGATGGATGAAATCCGCAAATCGGGCGTAAGCGCTGGTGTTGCGCACCAGCACACGCACGGTCGTATCCTCGCCGGACAGCATCGCATCCCATTCATCCGCGTCGATGGTCATCGCCGCGGCGACCGTATTGCGGAATCCTTGGAGAATCTGTCGCTTGTAATGATACGGATCCACAACGGCGTCATCCAATGTCACCGCGCAGCCGTCCTTGCTGAACGTCACGGCGTTCCTCTCGTAATGGGCATCGGCGGAGTCCAATCCCACCGGGGACGCGACGATGCCGGGCATCGTCTGCTCACCGGTTTCGAAGGCGCTGATGTCGACGGATGTACCGTCGGCCGACATCGCCGTTTTCGCCGGCAACAGACAGGAGGATGCCAGCGAATCCCGCAATATCGTGGATACGCGGATGTCGGCATCGGTGCCGTCGGGCATGTCCATGGTCACATGGTTCGTGGCGATCGTCTCGAAATCGACGACCATCGGATATTCCCCGCTGGCGATGATGTTCTCGTGGTGCATGTCGTCGCCGTGCAGGAGCCATACCAATCCGAGCAGCTGACCGTATCTGGTGTAATAGCGCTCCACCTGACGTGCATCCTCGCAGGTGCCGTGTTCCACGAATTCCTCATAGGCGTAGCCGGATTTCGTCAGCACGTCCGACACTCGCATCGGAAGGAAACCCTTCGTCCGTTCGCATCGCCTCACCAATCCGGCGAAAAGCTCATGGATATGCAGGTCACGCGGCTTGTATACGATTTTCCGTCCGCCGATGGTGAGCATGGCCACGGCTCTTCCACCGTCGTGCGCGTCGCCACGGTCGATGGACATATCTTCCAATCTGAAATCATCGCCGACGCCTGCGAAGGAGGCGAGCTCGTCGCGATCCATGGATACGCGGTCGAGCATTTCCTTGACGAAATCGATGTAATGGACTGTCGTCTGCGTGACAAAACGAAGCAGTACCGGATATTTCGCATACATATGGCCACGGTATTCGTCGGTGGCCAGCAGTTCGAAATATCGCCGCAATTGTCGCTTCGCATCGCCGTCGCCCAACGAACCGGCCTGACGCGCGACATGCAATTCCCATACGACGGTTTTCAATCCGATGCCCAACAGACGCTCGACGTATGCGCTCAGGCACTGTTCGATAAGGCGCTCGTCATTCATCGGCAATGAACAGGCCGACATATACGCTTGCAGTTCCGCTTTCACGTACGCGACGAACGGTGCGAAGGCGGTGGCATACCCCGTGCGTTCGACTCGCTCTTCCTCGCTGTCGTAACGGTTCAGAATCGTCTGCAGTTCAACGGACCATGCCGGCTCGACATGGCCGCTCAGTTTCCGTTCCCGATCCGCGATGACGGTTTCGACCACGGATGCGTCATCGCCGAGCGCGTCGGCGATGCCTTGATAGTCCTCGTCCCGCAGTGGGTTCCGTCGGTTTTTCCATTCCACCGTTGCCGAAAGTATGTCTTCCGCGTGCGATGCCCGATACTGTCGCAAAGCATCCGGCATAGCGGTTGCCGCCATGCACCGTTCCTCAAGGGTCGTGGCAGAAGCCGCCCAGGTCGTTCCAACGTTACCGTTCATGGAAAGTCCCCCTACCGTTCGGCGTGGACGGATTCCGGCAGCTTCCGCCGCGTTTCGACGTATTCATGGAACGTCGCGCAGTCGAACATGCCGCGTTCCCGCCAATACCGCGATTCTGCATCGCTACCGTCTCGTCGGGCGTAGTCACGCTTGTAGGATTGGAATGCCAGCTCCTGCCTTTCGCTGGTTTCAGGCACGACGCCATCCCGCAGTGTGTTCAGCGCCCGCACGATAGCCGCGGCGGTCTGATCGGCCATTGCCTCATCGAATGGCGTAAAAGTGGTGTGGTATGCGGTTTCATCAATGATGATGCCCAGTGATTCCATGAACCGTTCCATCAGTTCGCCGACTTCAAGGAACCCGTTGGTTGTGGCGCTGACCATTGCCATGCCCGGTTTGCCCGCCAGATGGAACAAATGCCCCCAATAGGTGAGTCGATCCATCAGAATCTTCATGTCGCCGGAAACGTTATGGCCATAGGTCGGCGAACCGAGAATCAGATAATCGCATCGTTCGATTGCTTTTTTGACCCGGGCGGAATCGTCCAGTCCGTTCAGCTCGATATGATCGACACCGGTGGAAAACTCGCTCGCAGTACCATCCGACGGCAAGATCATCGTGTCATTCGGCGTCAGAATCGTCCATTCCGCGTCAATGTTCGCACTGACCGCATCCTGTATCAGACGAACCGACCGCAACGTCTGCGACTGCGGATTACGCGAAGCGACATAGGCCACCATGCTGGTCATGGAAATCCACCTTTCCAAAAGCTTCGAATCCAGTAGATGTCACAGCTCGATATTGGTGTTGATAAAATATCGAGAGAATACTCCGGTTGAAATACCGATGGCGACCACTACCAATACGACATAACCAACCGAGAACAGGCACAGCGGCATCACGTTGACGATCACAAGCATATATGCCAATTGGAGCAGGACCGCAATCAACACCAAAACCAGTTGTGCCATTGTCGGATCGCTGTTCCGGGAGACATAAACCATCGGCATTGCGCCCAAAGAACAGACGATTGTTCCTAAGACTGATACGATAAGAGCACCAATTGCATCATCTGCTCCAGCGGTTATCTGAAAGCCTGATGACAAAACACGCATAAAAGCCAGATTCAAAAGCACGGAAATCACTGTCAGGATAACAGGAAACAGGCATTTACACCAGCAGTAGCTCCAATAGGAACGACCAGACTGTATATAGAGCTCAAACAGTCCATCTCGGAAATCCTGATACAGGATGGAGACCATCACCGAGCATGACGAATAGATGAAAAACGGTCCAAAAAAGACAGCCCAAGTAAATGGGTCTAGAATGCCTGCGCCACTGGCAACCATCTCCACGAATATTGCCGTGACCATAATGATAAGAACCATACCCCAGTTCTTGAATGACTGGAAACATGCCTTGCAGTCACGAAACAGAATCGCCTTCATGCCACTTCCCCTTAACGATAACAAGTGTCAGGTATGGGTCGGATGTTTTACGCAATCCATACCTGACCCATGTAAAGCAACGTTCACTTGCAGTTCCCACAGGATGCAAGTCGGGTGACGACCGTTGCCGAACATGCCGAGAAAGACACGCTCAGAACGGAAACCGCGAACGACAGCGACGCCGGCGCGACGCCATCATCGTTGCGACCGGTCAGCATCGCCATATCGGCCGCCGACAGATCCTCGAAGGATTCACCGACAATGGACTTCTCATTGATGCTCATATAGGCCTCCTTACCTAATTCCTGCCCTTCAGGCGAAGAGCTACTGTAAGCATGACGCGCTTTCTCCCGCTTCGCAATGACTTGTATGCCATTAGGGGACAAGGACTTTTATATGAATCCATGTTGTGCAATGATCATTGACACACCCCGACGCAAAGGAACCCTCATGAGAACACCGCTTTTAATACTTACGGTACTTGGTTTGACATTCGGAGCGTCAGCCAGCACTCCAAGCAACAGTTCAACGGAGGAAGAAATATCAACATATTCACTATGCCCTGTATGGTTTCCATTATGCCATATCAGAAATTAGGTCAGTAGCGGTAACATGCAATAGAAAGACCATTCTTCGCCGTCTTTTTCATATCTGATGAATCCTCCTTGTCCAGATATCAAACGGGAATATATACTTAGCCCTTTTCTTGCTCCCAAAGTCACACATCGCCGACTCTTTTGTCGACATTTATTCACCTGAACAATATCAACAGCATTATTTGAAAATGTGACAATGACGGAATATTCACTTTTGTCAGCATAGCGTTCAATATTCGTGTAAATTTCACGCAACAGGTTAACGATTATTTGATTCCACGAGTTCAACATTGCGCTGGATACACCGCGAAGAGATGAATGACCGCAAAACCCTTTGTCATGCAACCGACGGTCACTTTCACTCAATGTAGCTTGAATATGTTCGGCAAGACTTACATGAAATACATCATCTTGTTTATGGTCATCATCCGATAGATAATTCATAACCGAATGCAGATCTTGGAATATCCTATTGATACCGTTCTGCAATTTTCTCCATCGCTTAAGCTCTTCTTCCTTCGATGCATCAATACCTTCCTGCACTATGACCAACACTCGTGTCAACTCACCAGACATGGCATCATGCATCCCCTCAGCAAGCTGTAAGTTATATCGAACAATTTCAGCTTTCTTTTCTAACTCTTTTTTCTTTTCAAGTCCGTTCCTTTGCCGTAGCCAAACCCCTAAAAGAAACACAAACCAAAGCAACACCACCAAATTAATGGAACCATCGAACGAACCAAATTCACTATTCTCCCGATATATCGCATAATTCAGCAAAGCGCTAATAGACAACAGCACCGTTGCCGTCACACCATTCCACCAAACAGCAGCATAGCCTTGAATCGCAAGAGATACCAGAACACCCCATGACTCATCGCATTGCGATAAGCAAGGCATCAATTCATTCAGGAATGCGATGACGATAATCCCCCATGTTGCCGGTACCGGATATAACGGCAACATACTCACAGCAAGCATGTACACGATGCGAATAAACCCATCATTCAAACTCTCAGGAGAATCAAGAATCCATTCGGCGATACATGCGGCAAGACATGTCATGGCCACTATCGATAGAACAAGATTTTTTTTCGATACTCCCAAGCATTTCTTGCGAACCACAAGTATCGTTTTCATTGCCAATCGTCTCACCATCGTTCCCGCCTCCACCAATAGGCAATCAGTTCGGCTCTGGAAGTAAGATGGAGTTTGTTCTGAACACGGTCAAGATAGGTTTTCACCGTCCCTGCCGAAACATCCATCATCCGGGCAATCTGAGTGGGCTTATACGACTGTGAATATAGTTCCATGGCATATTTTTCCCGTTCCGACAATCTTTCGATTCTATTCACGGGAAGTCGAACCAGACGATGATATGCAGCATCTACATCCTCGAATCCAATAGTCTCCCCTCCTACTCGAACACAGAGAGTATGACCATCGCTGACGAGCTTGACCGCTTTACACAGCGCTGGAAAATCAGCTTTTGACACAATGCCTTGAGCACCACCCTCAGCAGCACGTCGCGCATAGCGAGTTAAACTGAACGATGTCACCGCCAGCAACGGCAACATCCTGTTACGACTTCTGATTTCCCGGCACACCATGTCTCCGGGCATGTCCTCCAGACTCATGTCAACCAGCAGAATGTCCGCTTCATTTGCGGGATCCGTCGCATATTCCAGAGCATCGGTTCCGGTATTCGCCTTCCAAGCTAACCGAACATTCGGCAGATGACGCGACAAGAACGCTGCCAAACCCATCAGCACGAAGTCGTCGTTATCGACTATCGCCAGTCTAATTTCATTTGGGTTCCCCATGGTGCACATGATAGACGTTTTTCGTACGGACATGCCCGCCCCGTTGTCTAATTGAAAGTGCAACACCCGTTAGATTGGAGATTGTCCGGATAACCAGTCCGAAGGGATGTTGCACCTATGGGAGAAGTGTATTCGCACCTGTCGGAAGAGGAACGCCGGGTCATCCGGATCGAGATCGGCAACGGCACCATCATCTGCGGGATCGTTCTGATGCTCGGCCGCAACGCCTCGACGGTCGGCAGGGAGATCAAACGCGACACGTGGTTCCCGTCCAACGAGAACGAGTCCTACCGGCCGTACCGGCCGAAACGGCTGAAGACGGGCCCGTGGACGGGCGGATGCTACATCGCCGGCCCCGCCGCGGCGCAAGGCCGGCCGCAGGCGCGCCGAACCGCGCAGGCGCCACCGCCTGTCATGCGAACGCCTGTGGGCGCGGGTAGCCGAATGGCTGGGTCGCGGCTGGTCGCCGCCGCCCGTCAGCGGCGGGCCGCGCGTCCTGTTCCCCGACGACTCCGCCATGCGCGTGTGCCCGGAGACCGTCTGCCGTTGGATCCACGCCGACCGCCATCGCCGTGAGCGCTGGGCGCGCTGCCTTCCACGCGGCCACGGGAGGCGTCGCAGGCGTGGCGGCGGGAGGACGTCGCGTTTCCCGATTCCCGGACGGGTTCCCATCTCCGAGCGTCCGCCGGAGGCCGGCGACCGCAGCGGTTTCGGCCATTGGGAGGCCGACGGCGTGATCGGCGCCGGATGCGACCCGCGCACCGAGGTCGAGAGGAAGACCAGGTTCCTCATGGCCGGGATCGTGCCCGGCAAGACCGCCGGGGAAAGCGTCGGGGCGCGGCTGGCGATGTTCTCGCCGCTGCCGGCCGGCACGCGCGTCAGCGTCACGCACGACAACGGCACCGAGTTCGCCCGCCACACGCGACTGCGCGACGGGCCGGGCATGGACACGTGCTTCGCCGACCCGTACTCCAGCCGGCGGCGGGGAGGCAACGAGAACGGGAACGGCATGATCCGCCGGTATCTGCCCGAACGCAGCGAGATCCGGATGGGCATGGCCGGGGAACTGCGGGAGATTGTCGACGAGGCCGACAACCGTCCCATGCGCGTGCTGGACTACCGGACGCCCGCCGAGGCATTCGCCGACGAACTGCTAGAATTGCAGGACCAACAAGGGTGTTGCACCTCTAAATAGACATCGGGCACACGGTTTGCGCGGTGGTGAGCAGTGAGTGGTGAGTACTGAGCGACGTACGGCAACTCACGTGCGCTCACACAGTGGTGAGCAATCCGCCAAACAACACCACGAGCAGAGCGATGGTTTCAATCACGAAGTACAGAATGAAACTCGCCCAGCTTTTGGTCAGTACGTTCAGTGGTGAGGTCTTCCGGATAATCACCAGCAGACCAACAAACACCAGGGCGTATACGGCGATGCCGATCGCCGCACCCATAATGCCCAGATTCGCGGCATTCGCCAGACCGGCCTGCTTACCGTAGACCACGTACGTGGAATACCAGAAATTGAGATTGAGCATGCTGAGTCCCGCGATGAACTGCTCACAGGCCAGCCCGAGCACGAACACGATCAGCCATGGCCAGGACGGCGAGACGACCACCGCCATCGCCAATCCGACGTACGCAATCACCACGGCCACCCAACCGACCAGTGCGATACCTTGCGGAGACACTCCCCCGAGCACGGCCACAATGGAGTCAGTATTATTCACCGCCAGCGAGCGACCGAACCAGTACGGCGCGATGATGGCGCACAGTACGGCAAGAATAATCAACGCCCAACGCAACGGATGCGAACGACGGCGCTCGATATCAGCCAAAGACAAATCGGTCTCGGGTATGGAAGCCTCGGGGTGCCTGGAAACCTCGACGGTCTCTACTTTGCCGCCTACGATTTCCGTCGCCTCGTTAGGTTCTTGCTCGTTGGATTCCTGCTCCATGCACCGCCTCGCCGATTACCTGCTCATTGCCATGTATTGCCATGCCGATTATTGCGATGCCTATCTTAGCGTGCGTGTTGGGCAAGTACCTGATGCTCCCTGCGGTTTCGCGCGCTGATTGGATACAGACAGGCTACTGCTACTGCCCGTCTGCATCCGGCGACTTGTCCGCCGCTGTATCCGTCTGTTCCTCAGGCAACGTATTGGCAGCCTGTTCCTTACGCCGCCTGCCGTGCAGCAGGGCCTCGAGCATGTCGACCTGACGCTCCAGTTCGTCGATACGACGTACCTGCTGCGAAATCAGCAAGTCGCGTAGGTCATTGTTCTGCTCTTTGCGGGAGACGGGGAAGATGATGGCGCGACGTTCGGGCGATACGTGGAAATCGGATTCGCTGCCGGTACCAGCCGGAAGTGACGATTCCGCCGAGTCGCGCCAAGCTCTCGCTGCTCGCGCACTCTCCGGAATGTTTGGTGCGCCCGCGGCTCCCGAGCGGAAAAGCTCCGAATCTGAAGCCCCCCCCCAGCTTATTTTCCACGCCGGCTTTGGCATTGCCGGAGTTCAGGATTTCGTCTTGCGATTCACGCCAGCGGGCAAGGCAACGTTCGATGCGCTTGTACCCGATTAGAGCCGGATCCAATCCGGCTTCACGGAACATGCGCACGGGTGAGGCACCTTCGTTGTAGTGGACTACACAGTAACGCTTGAAATCATCGGTATAGGTGATGCGCTTCGCCGTGGCTTCCGCCACTGCCGACAACGACTTCAGATACTTGATCTCCTCGGGGCTAAAAGTCCCTCCACCACTGGTCATCCTCATCCCTTACACTCGTTGGAAGGCTCATTGCACACCCCCCTTGATTATGGGGTGAATGCCATAGTTCGGGATAGTAATACTTATAATTCGGACATGCCTAACCCCTAGTAGGGTCGTTTTTATCCCCGTTTAAGTGGAGCCTGAGTAGTGGCTGGACGGCAACTGAACGATAATCGGCCCACGAATGGGGTATACAGGCCCATCCTTCACCTCCCCTATGATTGTGTTCGCTTGGCGATTGTTACCGAGCCTGCGTGAAACGTTTGTTGTGGTGAAACACAAGTTATTTTCGATGCCCGGCCCCATTACATTCAAATCAAAATGCCATACATTGCCCATAAGATTCGGAGATGGTCCACAAGTCATCCGTCTGAGATGCCGCCAATATGACAAATGGCCGATCTGAATAATCAGATCGGCCATTGTTATAGCTGCTCAGTTATAAGCAGCAGTCAAGCTCACGCGTTGAGAGCGCGCTTGGTGGAACGGGACTTGACGAACACGGTCACCGCGGCACCCGCGATCAGCAGACCGATCACGGAGAACAGCATGGTTCCGGCGGCACCGGTGAGCGGCAGCTGGGTGATGTTCTTGACGTTGGTGACCTGGAAGGTGCCCTTGTTGTCCTTGGACAGGTTCCAGGCATCCTTACCAGCGAAGGTGGCAGCAGCATCTGCGGTTGCACCGGTAGTGATCGTGAACTTGCCAACGAAGGTGCCGTTGTAGCCAGTCGGGACCTTCGTCTCAATCACGGTGTAGGTGGTGTTGAGCTTAAGACCGTTCAGAGTGTACTTACCCTCAGCGTTGGATTGCAGTGTGTCCGTGGCGCCTTCAGGGTAAGTGCCATCAGCATTGGCGGTCGGCAGAGAATACGCACCGTTAGAGCCATTGAACTTAAGCGGAGTCTTCGCTTTGAGCTCGTCAGCGGACAGACCGCTAACATCGCCTTCGTACACTTGGAACTCAGCACCAGTCAGAGCAGCAGCGTTCTTGTCGACTTTCTGCCAAGTCACGGCACCAGCCTTGGTGGTTTCTTCCTTGCTGCTCTTCAGGTCGACAACGCCGGCAGCGGCGAGAACGCCAGTGGCGTTGTTCACGGACGGCGCGGCGCCCGTGATAGCAGTGCCAGCGAGAATCGGAGCATTGCCATTCCACACGAGCTTGTGAGTGTCATTATCTTCGACGACCAGCTTTCCACTCTGGTCGACAATCAAGTACAGACCACCCTCAGCGAAGGTGAAGGTCTGGGTCTTGCCACCGTTAGAAGCCGTCGGGGTAATGTCCGTGACAGCCAGATCCTTAAGCGCGTTCACAAAAGCGGTGGTCTGCGCGGCGGTCAGGGTAGTGTTGCCCAGCCAGGCCCACTCGTTCAGGGAATCACCCTTGGTCTGGTCGTTGTAACCAGCAGCAGCGAAAGCAGCATCCACTGCCTCACCGGAGACCAAACCCTCCAGCTCAACGCCAGTGTTGCCATCAGACACATACTTGGCGAGCTCAACGTACTTGAACATGCGCAGGTTAGCCTGCAGGTCAGCGGTGTCAACCGGCTTGGTGTAGAACTGGTTTGCATCCGTGGCGTTGACTGTGATAGTCGTGCTGGAGATGTTGGCCTCAGCCGCGTTGGCGGTGGTGGCGCCGAAGGCCATGCCACCGAGCAGGGTGACCGCAGCAGCGACACCCGCGAAAAGCTTCCTCAACTTCATGAGAAACCCTCTCTTCCTTATTGTGATTGATTTTCTTGCAATCGCGGAGGCCGCACCCACAGCGGGGCCTCCGCGATCCGCAAATCCTTATTGTTTTTTCGGGGGAGGGAAGCCTTCATCGACTCCCCTCAGTCCGCCTTCGGCGGCCAGCTCCCCTCAGCGAGGGAAGCCAAAACCACCTCAAGTTTCTTGAAATCAGACCAGCTGACGCTTACGCCAGACCGTGTAGCCCGCAGCAGCCAGCAGGGCCAGCAGGCCCAGGCCACCGCCGAACACCATCCAGTCACGACCAGTCGTGCCACCGGTCAGCGGCAGACTGGAGATAGCCACATACTTGTTCGTGAACTGTGCCGACTCCGTATTCGTTCGGTCGGAATCGTTCTCGCCGTACTCGTAAGAGACAACGGCATCCGTCCTGGAGACCGTGACCTTGACGGTCACCTTATCGTTGTCATACTTCCAACCGGCAGCAGGCTTTTCGGTGTCCTCCGAAGCCTCGAACGTGTAGACCAAATTGTCAGCACCGGTCGGAACCCTGAACTTCAGGTCCCCATTGCCGAAGCCAACCGTCGCGCTCGCGCCGCTAGCAGTCAATTCGTCCTTGGACACAGTCGTAGTCAGTCCATTGTTGGCCAAGCCGGTAACGTCAGCGCACTTACCAGCATTCGCATCCGTGCTATCCACACACTTCAGGTTGAAGCCGAAGTCCGAATTAGCAGCATGTCCCTGCACAACCTTCGTCACCTTGACATCCGAAGCGGGCAAGGTCACGTAAGAAGGCGTGTTGGTTACCGTGAAGGCACCGGATTGTGCGGTCAAACCTTGTAGCTTGAGGTCAGTCTTATCAACCTTGGAGTCATAGCCTTCAACCTTGACCTCGGAAACCGAGTATGTGTGCCCCTCAGGGCCGGCAGGCACCGTGAACTCGTGAGTCCAGTTGCCGGCGGCATTCAGAGTTGCTGAACCGTTGGCATAATCCTCGCCGTCCTGCTTGAGCTGGACCTGCACGGAATCATTCGCGTGATTCTCGTTGTCGTCGGACCAAGTCTTCGTCACCGTAATCTTGGAGACCGGAAGGGTGATGGTCGGCTTCTGCGGGTAGGCGGCGGTCTGCGGATCGCTCGTCGTCGTGCCGCCCTGCGAGGAGGTCACCACGGTCTTGTAGTCGACAGTGGCGCTGGAGTTGTCGTTCGTGTAGAAGTTGTTGTCGCCGGAGGCATTGGCATCGTCCTTGTGGTTCTTAACAGCCTCGTCGAACGCAGCCTGCGTCGGCTTGACATTGAAGCTCACCGTGTAGGTGACGCCGTCCTCAAGCGTGTCGTCGTTGGACGTGACCGGCCAAGACACGGTGCCATCAGCCGCAACCGTCGCCTCCGGGGCGTCAGCCCACGCCGTGGTCTGGCCTTTCCGGGTCTTCGTGTACGTGAAGCCCGCGGGCTCTCCATTCTCGGAGGCGCTGTCGGAGCTCACGACCCAGCTGGACAGCCTGTCGTGAATCGTCACGTCGGCATACTCAGCCGTCTTGGTGATCTCCTGATAAATGGACTCGAAGATGTTGTTCAGCTGGCCGGCATCCGTGGCGGCCTTGTAGTAGCTGCTGGTCTCGGCGCGGTCACCGAGGTTGGCGTTCCAAGACTTTCCCCACAAATGCTCACTGCTCGTTGCAGTGGCATCCGGGTAGTTGCTGGAGATGCCGTGCATGTACTTGTTCAGGTTGCTCGAGGTGTCGCCGGGGTTGGCACCGCTGACGACGCCGATCGAGTAGATGGTCGTCCCGGCGTCCTTCAGGCTCTTCGCCTTGTTCACCGCGGTGGCGGCGACGGTGGGGTCAAACCCGCTGCCGTGGTTCGGCTCGCCGTCGGTGAAGAAGATGACGACCTTCTTCGCGTTGGCGCGAGGCTGATACGTTAGCGCCGCCTGGGCGCGGTTGAAGGCGTAGTCGGCGGAGGTCGCGCCGGACGCGCTCAGGCCGTTAACCGTGCTCGTCAGTCCGGAGACGTCGTACGTCAGGTTGCTGACGATCTGCGTGTAGTTGTAGGAGGACCAGCCTTCGCGGTAAAAGTCATTGCCGACGCTGGTCTTCTCGGTGCCGGCGAACTTCACCAGGGCGATGCGGTTCCGCTGGCTCTGGTCGGTAATCTTCGCGTTCTCTGCAGCCGTCGCATTGATGAATTTATTGACCGCGGTCTTGAGCGAGTCAATCTTCGTAGGCTGGTTCCAACCGCTAGCGATCTTTTCGGCCATCGAACCGGACACATCCAACACCAGCACGATGTCGAGTGGCTGGTTCGTCACGATCTCGCCCGTACCCGCGCTCTTCGCACCGGTGACGTTCAACGCCACCGTGTACGTGCCGTCTTCATTGGCGGTAACGGTCTTCTCGCGGGCCGGAGCAGACAACGTCGGATCATCCGGCACGCCGTTTGTTCCCTCGGTGGAAAGAGGAGCAGGCGCGCTGGCGGCCGCCTTCTCATCGGTGGTCTGCGATTGTGTCGTGGAGGCATTCCCATCGTCCGCCATGGCGGTCGCGCTCACACCGGCGACGCCACCGAGCATCGCCACGGCGGCAACGATCGCCACTAACCGTTTGCCTTTCCTGCCCGCCGCGGCCCCTACCGCTGCGAACCATTCTGCAATTCTCTTCATAACCTTGCCTGTCTCTTACGATCACGTACGCCAAAACCCGGCGTTACGCTTATAAGGCGTTACGGTATTAAGCAAAAAGCACGAATGCGTACACCCGGGTAGAGGGAATTTTTTACCCGACACTGAAAAGAACCTTGGAATTTTTGAAAAGTGGCACCCTCGTCATCCACCCTGCGATAACGCACTTTTTCTTCTCGACGGGGCGTGCCGGTCCCACCATCTGGGAACTGAGGCGGATTTGCCGCCGCTGCGCGGAGGCCGGAGTTACTGACGACCGTCAGTATGCCACTGCTCCGCATGTGTGCAGTATCACATACCGCTACGCATACACGGAGACATACTACATGCAATTTCTGTGAACGCAAACATACGACTCACCAAGGCCGTGTTCTGTTGCGGGCGGTGGTGTTACGGGCAATGTTGTGGGTAGTACCCTAGCCACAAACCTATATAGTGGAGCGGATGACGGGAATCGAACCCGCGTAATCAGTTTGGAAGACTGAGGCTCTACCATTGAGCTACATCCGCGTTAAGCGTCGCTTTTGGCGACTTGAGCTATTATACATATTTCTTCGGGGATGGCAAACGCGTGTGGCTGCAGCAGGACCAACCAATCTAGTTGATGGATTGCGGCTTTGCCGAGGACTCCCCTCAGTCGCCTACGGCGACAGCTCCCCTCAAAGAGGGGAGCTAGAAACCGTCGAAATCACAAATGGATGAGCTGGGACTCGTATGGTTGGAGGTCGGCGTCCATCGCGTTCAGAATGCCGTTGCAGGCGTTGAGGTGGGCGTGCTGCGGGTCGGGTGAGAAGTTGAACAGGCCGACCAGCGTCTTGCCTTCGTGCTGACGAATCACAGCGAGCACCGAATCATTGAACGTATCCCACGTGGACACCCAAGCGTCAGGCGCGAAACAGGGATCGTTGCGCATCGCGCGCAAATCCTCCATGCCCTTCCACAGCTGGTTCTGCAACGTACCGGACTTCTTGCGCAGAGCGGCCTTGGTCCGGTCGAACTTACTACGGTGCAGATTGCGGCTGTCTTCCACGCGATCCGGGTCTTCCTTGTAATCCCAGCCGTTGAGCTGGGCGATTTCGTCGCCGCAGTTGAGCATCGGGAAACCGCGCAGGAAGCTCATGGCGTGGTGCATCATGAGGTCGCGATCCACCGAGGTCTCTAGCAGTGGCTTGTCGTGCGTGATGATGGCCTTTTCGATGCCGCACAGGCTGGCGGTGGTGCCGCAACTGCGGGCGTCGCGCGTGGCTTCGTCGTAGTTGTAGAGTTCGCCCATCGACCAGCTGCCGGGGGTTGCGCCCTCGTAGAAGTGGTACAGGAATTCCTTGTGCTTGAGCGGGTCGATGTCGAGGTAACGCTCCACGTCTTCGTCCAAGCCCCAGCCGATGTCGTCATGGCAGCGCAAATAATTCACGAACCAGCAGTTTTCGGGCAGCGAGTTGAGCTTGTCGATCTGGTTCTTGAGCAGGCGCACGTCGCGGCTGGCGAGCGCGCTCCACAGGTTGACCATGATGGAGACGTTGTACAGCATGTGGCACTCGGGGGCCTCGGGCGTACCGAAGTAGGCGGCGAGCTCCTTGGGGGCCATGACCACCTCGCCCTTAAGCACCACGGCCGGGCAGACGCATTCCAAAATGATGCGCAGCATGCGCACGATGGTGTGGACCTGCGGCAGGTTGCGGCAATTGGTGCCAAGCTGCTTCCAGATGTACGGCACGGCGTCGATGCGGAATACCTCGACACCGAGGTTGGCCAGGTGCATCACGCTGCCCATCATGGCTACGAGCACCTTCGGGTTGCGGTAGTTGAGGTCCCACTGGAACGGGTAGAACTGGGTCATCACCCACTTGTTCATCTTCTCATTCCAGGTGAAGTTGCCGGGCGCGGTGTTCGGGAAGACCTGCGGCACATCCCGGTCGTACCGGTCGGGGATGGTGCGGTCCGGGTAGCAGAAGTAATAGTCCTGATACTCGGGATCGCCGGCTTCGGCTGCCTTGGCCCAGCGGTGGGTGGAGGCGGTGTGGTTCATCACGAAGTCGATGCACAGACTGATGCCGGCGCGGCGCAGCTTCTTGGCCAGCGCGGCGAGGTCTTCGTTGGTGCCGAGCTTCGGGTCCACGGTGTCGAAGTCCTGGACCGCATAGCCACCGTCGTTGTTCGGGTGCGGCATGTCAAGCAGCGGCATCAAGTGCAGGTAGGTGAGCTTCTGCTCCTTCAAGTACGGAATCTTGTCGGCAAGTTTCTTGAGGTCGCCGGCGAACAGGTCGGTGTACATGGTCATGCCGAACATATCGCCGCGCTTGTACCAGCCCGGGTCCTGCTCGCGGGTTTTGTCGAGACGCTTCAAATCGGCGGGACGGTCAGCGTAGGCTGCGGCCATGCTTGCGACGAGTGCGTCGAAGGCGTCGTGATCGTTATATAGGCTCATGAAGAGCTGTTCGAGTTCGTCTTGATGAGCAGCAAGGCGAGCGTTGAACACGGCGCTCGAAGCGGAACGCTTGGCGGTTGCGGACTTGGTCGCCGCTGCCTTGGAGGTACGGGCCGAACGGACGGCGGTCGTCGCCTTAGTCGCTGTGGTTCTGGCCGTACGAGACGTCGTGCGCTTGGTTGCCGATGCCTTGGTTGCGGTTGTCTTGGTTGCTTCGGTTGCTGTGGAAGTCGTAGCGGTTTTGGCCGCTCGGGTTGATGCTGTCTTGGCAGCCTTCTTCGCCACCTCGGTCTTCTCGACCGATTCCACTGCCTGTGCCGACTGGTTGCTTTGAGCCACCGGAAACTCCTTTGTCTCTATCCGTTGCCCGCGTCAATCGTTTGACGTTTTGCATTACAAAATATCAAACCGGTTCGACAATCGCAACCCAAGACTCGCCGAGCCACCGGCGCTATTCCACAGAAATCGTCACCACCGCGGAGGCAATCGGACCATCGTGGCTCAGGGAAATATGGATATGCGGCATCGACCCCGCACCGAGAGCCGAGCGCTGCGCCGAACGCGCATTCCGCCGCTCCTGCGTCACTGCATAAGGCCCGTTATCGGAAGCAGGGGAATAAGCAGAGGAATAGCGAGCGCCGGCAGCCGAATTCGCGTAATCAGTTTGGAAGACTGACGCCGCACCCTTACCCAGAGACACATGCGGCACACCACGGGAATCATCCAAGATCTCGATTTCAGGCCACGGGAAATTATCAAGCGTGAACGGATAGGGGGCATCGCCAAGATAATCGCACCACGCTTTGAGGAACGCCTCCTTGCCTGCCCACTTGGCGGACAGATGCACGGCCTCGTCATCGTTCTTCAGCTGTGCGCGATCCGCCGCCTGACGTACCTCACGAACGGAAAACAGCGAGCGCATGCGCGAGCCGGGTTCAGACAGCTGCTCGGCGAATGCGGCGACGTCAACCACGTCATGACCTAAACCAAATGTGCCCATAGCACCTATTATCAGCCATTCAACACGTTGACAACACATCCAGAATAACGAGGTTCACACGGAACGCGGCATCCACAAACGGAAACCCTCGGCCGCTCCGCAAGCCGAATCCTGAAAGTCAACACCAAGTCAAACTTTTGACTAACGGTTGACACGACGTAAAGTGGCGATATTCCGCCCGACACTCCGATACGTAAATCGATTGACGTCAAACGTTTGACTTTTTAACGTTGTTAACACAACGATCCAATGAAGGATAACTTCACAACAACCAACCACAACCAGCCAATGAAGCCAGCAAGGAGGTAGAACCGTGGTCACGATGAAGCAAATCGCCAATCGCGCCGGCGTTTCCATCTCCACCGTCTCTCTGGTGCTCAACAACCGCGATATCGGCCGCGTCAGCCCCGATGTCGCCGAGCGAGTCCACGACATCGCCGCCGAACTCGGTTACCTGACCAACCGTCTGGCCAGCGGGCTGCGCACCAGCAGTACCCGCACCATCGGATTCCTCAGCGACGAAGTGGCCACCACGCCGTTTGCCGGCCGCATGATTGAGGGCGCGCAAGACGCCGCCCGCATGCCCGCGTTCTTCGACAAGCACCCGGATGTCGACGGCTTCTTCTGCTTCAACGACACCCGCGCTTGGACCATCTACACCGAGGCCACCCGTCGCGGGCTGATTATCGGCAAAGATATCGCGGTGGTTGGCGTCGACAACCACCAGGTTGTGGCCGAAGCGCTGGATCCGCCGCTTTCCACTGTGGAACTGCCGCATTACGAGATGGGCTACTGGACAGTCGGCAAGCTGGTCTCGCTCATCGAAGGCGAGGCACCCGATCCCTTTCCTCGTGCCGGGTACCCGGTCGAGAAGGTTCAGCCGCCGCCACTGAGCGAGCAGTCACTCCAGCTTGAATGCCAGCTGCGCATCAAGCAATCCTGGGGCCGACCCCGCTCCCAGCGATAGCCTGCCCAAAAAAATCACGCATCTATCCTACTTGACCCGGTTTCGACTGTATGTCGAAGGCGCTATTGCTGTTTTCGTGGGTGGTGGTTCGTTGTTGAACCGTTGTGGGAGTAAGAGACGACGAGCCGACATCCGCGAAAACAGCAATAGCGCCAAAAAACAATAGGGTCGGGAAGAACACCGTAAATGACGTTCTTCCCGACCCTAATCGCGAGACACTCCCCTCAGCCGGCATTCACCGACCGGGGGGCCAGAGGGGCATCAGGCCTCGTAGTAGCCGTCGGCACCGAGGCGGGCGTCCGGGTTGAGGAGCATAGCCTTTTCGACCTCGTGGTGGTCGTAGCCACGGTGATCCTCGCGGAAGCGACGGTTGTCGATCGGCTCGTAGAGCGCGGCGCGACCCATCATGCCTTCCTCAAGGTGACGCTGGCCGGCGGCCAGGCGGGCGTTGGCACGCTCACGCCAAGCTTCCAGTGCGGCCTCACCATCGGCCTTGGCCACGGCCGCCTCGAAGGCACCGGGGTGAACCAGGGCCACGAAGCCGGAAACATGTCCGAAGCCGAGCGAGGTGGCCAGACCGGCCTTGACCGGGCGACCAGCGGTCTCGCGACCGAACTCGTCCTCACCACCGCCGATGCGCAGGGGCTTCCTAACCCAGACCATGTGGTCGTCGCGCTGGAGCTTCGGATCCACGCAGTCGAGCGCCGCGTTCGCCGGAATCACGCCGGACTTGAACAGCTGCGTCAGACCGTTGACCTGGAAGATGCAGGCACCACCCTTGGCGTGGCCGGTAAGCGTCTTCTGCGAGATCACGAACAGCGGGTTGCCGTCGGTGCGGCCGATGGCGTGGGCCAGCGTGTTGTGCAGCTCGGATTCGTTCGGGTCGTTGGCGTTGGTGGACGTGTCGTGCTTGGAGACCACGGCGATGTCGTCGGCTGAGACGCCGAGCTTAGCCAGGTCGTGCACGAGCTTGGAGTCCTTGCCGCCGAGGCCGGCAGCCAGGGCACCGAGGCCCGGAGCCGGAATCGAGGTGTGAGCACCATCCGCGTAGGAGTGGATGAAGCCGACCACGGCCGCAACCGGCAGGCCGAGCTTTTCGGCGATGTCACCGCGGGTCACGAGGATCGTGCCGCCGCCCTGGGATTCCAGGAAGCCGCCACGGCGACGATCGTTCGCGCGGCTGAAGAAGCGCGCGTCGATGCCCTTGCCGTACATTTCCTCCGAGTTGGCGGTGGCGTTCATGTTGCCGAAGCCGATCACGGATTCCACGCCGATGTCGTCGATCGCACCGGTGACCACGAAGTCGGCCTTGCCGAGGGCGATCTTGTCGACGCCCTCTTCAAGGGAGACGGCCGCGGTGGCGCAGGCGGAGACCGGCTGAATCATGTTGCCGTAGCCGCCGATGTAGGACTGCATCACGTGAGCCGCGACCACGTTCGGCAGGGCTTCCTGCAGGATGTCGGTCGGGATCTCGTGGTTGAGGAAGCGGTCGAGGTACAGCTTGCGCATCGACATCATGCCGCCGAAGCCGGTGCCCTGGGTCGAAGCCACCAGCGAGGGGTGGATGGACTCGAGGATTTCGGCCGGGGTGAAGCCGGCGCCCAGGTAGGCGTCCACAGTGGTGACGATGTTCCACAGGGCGATCTTGTCGACGTCGCCGACCATCGAGGCGGGAATGCCCCATCGGGTCGGGTCGAAGCCCTTCGGGAACTGGCCGCCGACTGTGCGGGTCATGGTGGCGCGGCGCGGCACGCGGATCATCGAGCCGGCGTGGCGGGTCACGTTCCATTCGCCGGATTCCTCATCCGGGGCGATGGTGGTGTGAGCCTCGTCCAACTTGACGTATTCGGTGGCGACTTCGCGGGTGGGCACAGAGAAGGTGACGTCGTGGTCGAGGAAGACCTCGGCTTCCTCTTCGTCAGCACCATCCTTGTAGTCGTTGCCCATGCCTTCCTCGAACGGGCGGATGCCGGAGCGGGCCACGACCTCGTCGTGGTAGCGCTCGGCGATGTCCTCTTCGGGCACGAGGTTGCCGTCGGTGTCGTACCAGCCGGGCTTCGGGCTGTCGGCCCAAGTCAGCAGACCCATGTTCCACGCAAGTTCGAGCACTGCTCCGGCGCTCAGGTCGACGGTGCCGTCCGAGTGGATGCCGAGCTCGGCCTGGGCGCGCGTACGACCGGAGCCCCACGGGCCCAGCTCACCGACGGAAACGATGACGATTTCGTCTTCCGGCTTGGCAGTGACGTTGGCCCAATCGTTCAAGTCGACCGGAGCCTGCTTGGTGACGATCGGTGTGGGCAGCGCCTTGATTTGCTGCCCACGCGAGGAGTCGGACAGTCCAGTGGACTTTCCGGCGACGGAGCCATCCGTTTCCTGAGACGAGGCCGCAGCAGCTTCCTTCTCGGCGTCGGCCATGGCCTCCGCACGCAGGGCCTTGATGTCGATGGGCTCGGAACCGAGGCCACCGGTCAGGTCCACATCGAGCGGGGCCTTGAGGGCCTGCTCGCGCGATTCGGCAGTGCACAGGTCGAGCAGCTTGGCCGCAATCTGTGCGGTGGAGTAGGTGCGGATGCCGTGACGCTCAACGACGGCGACCAGCGGGTCGTTACCGCCCATCAGGCCGGTGCCACGCACCCAGCCGATCTTCGGGTGAGCGAAGGTGACGCGGCTCGACCACACCTTTTCAGCGCGGGCACGGTTGACGATGGCGTCAAAGGCGCTCTTGACTTCGCCGTAGGCACCGTCGCCGCCGAATACGCCGCGGTTCGGGGAACCGGGCAGCACCACGTGGAGCTTGTGCTGCACGTTGGTGTCGGCACCGATGTGGCTGAAGCCGGCGATGGCGCGTTCCACGCCCCACAGCATCAGTCGGGCCTGCGATTCGAACAGGTCGCCGGAGTCGGCGAGCGTGCCATGGACCGGCGGAGCGGCGAACGGGAAGAACAGGGTCGGCTCCCACGCGGGCTTCAGAATCGTGGTGGTAGCACCGGAGGTCTTCTTCTGCTCGTGGCCCACCCAGTCGACCAGTGCGTCGACGTCGCGGTAGCTGGAGAGGTTGGCCGGAACCAGCCACAGCTTGGCGTTGCCGGTAGCGTGCTCGCGGTAGGCCTGCTTAGCCCAAGCCTTAATGGACGGCTTGAAGCTGTGCGAGGTGGCCACCACAGTGGCACCGCCTGCGAGCAGGCCTTCGACCACCTGAGCGGCAATCGAGTTCGGGCTCACGCCGGTGACGATGGCGATATCATTCGCGTAACGGGAGGCGTTCTTGTTGGACGCAACCTGTTCGAGGGCCTCGGAGCCGGCCTTCTGGAAGGCGGCCTTGAGTTCTTCGCTCTCCGACTCGTTGGCGAACCACTGGGCTTCGGCGGCGATGGTCTTGCCAAGGCCGATGAAGCTGCCGTTCAGGGCGGCGGGATCGTTGTCGTAGTAGGCGCGGGCGAGGTCTTCACGGGCGGAGGCCCACCGATCATCGAAGAGGATGGCCTTGTTGGCGTCGAAGCGCGGAGCGACCTGCTTGGGCCAGTCGGAGCCAAGTTCGGCTTCAACCGCGGCCACGACGGCGGCGTTCTCGTCCTCGGATTCTTCCGGAGCCGGAGCGGCCACGCCGAGCTCGTTCAGCACGAAGCGGGCGGTGGCGGCGAGCACGCCGTTGGAACCGGTGACCTTCTCGGCGAAGGCGTCGAGCGCGGCGGAATCGACCACAGCGCCACCAGCGGCACCACCGGCGGACGGCAGGGCCACGGCAACACCCTTGAGCTGGGCGACGACCTCAACGGCCGCATCAATCAGCTTGTCGGCTTCCGGCTTGTTCTGCACGGCGGCGGTGGGCAGCTTGGCCAGGTCGCCGCCACGGGAGCTGGCACCCTCGCGAGTGTCGAGCAGCAGTGTGGCGAGCACGCTGGCCACCCAACCTTCACCGAGCTGCCATACGTTGGTCACGCGGTCGCGGATGTACTGCTGCTTGACGCCGGCGGCACCGAACAGCGAGCGCAGGCGGTCGCGCAGCGCCTCGGATAGCACGGCACCGAACGGCTTGTAGTTCGGGGCGGCCTTGTTGACGATTTGGGCGAGCTTGTCGAGCGTCGCTTCAGCAGCACCGTCCACGCTGGCGACTCCCAGCTCGGAACTGATGTCCATGAGCAGCTGGTTGCGGCGAGAAGAGACACCGTTAGTCAGGGTGTCGGTGGTGTCGTTGCTGCCGATCTGGTCGATGCGCACCTTGGCGGAGTAGGCCATGAGCACGCCGATGGCATCGGAAGCCTTGAAGGGCAGGTCGGCGACGGCGGCACCGGACGGCGCGCCGGCCGCGGCCTGCCCTGATTGCAGGCCGCGCGAGGAGTCGGACAGTCCAGTGGACTGTCCGGCGACGGAGCCATCCGTTGTCTGAGCAGCCTCAGTCACGGCATTTGCCGGAGCGGCACCGGAACCGAGCTCGGCAACGGCGGAACCACCGGCAGGAGCGGTTTCGACCGGGGCCGAGGCCGCAGCCTCTTCCGGCTCATCGTCGGGAACCAGCGAATCGGTGTCGGTCATGTAGACGCGGCCTTCATCGCGGCCGACGTTGTAGACGACCGTATCGTTGCCGGCGAACTCGGGCAGATGCAGGGTCTTGGCACCGAGGTTGGCCAGGGTCGGGGCGTTGCCGAGGCCGACTTCGACGTATTCTTCCACGCCGAGGCCGCCCTGTTCGCGCTGACCGAAGAGCAGCGCCTGGGTTTCAATCCAACGCACCGGGGAGGCGAACTGCCAGGAGAGCAGTTCGGTCAAGAGCAGACGGCCGAGCTTCTGGTCGTCATCGGCGTAGGAATCCCACACGGCCGGGTCGTCGAGCGCGGCCTTGATACGCTCGGACGGCACGACTTCGAGGATCTTGGCGGCGAATTCCTTGGTCATCTCGAACGGGGTGGCCACCAGGTTCGGGATGTAGCGGTCCACCAGACGGCCACGGTAGTCGATGTAAGCGGGAAGCAGCGCGTCGAGCTTGTCGCGGAATTCCGGCACGCCCTTGCGCAGCAGTGTGGAGTGGAACGGCACATCGATGCCGGGCACCAGCATGAACGCGGGCTTGCCACCGAATGCGGCCACGCGGCGGGCGGAATCGGCCTTCAGAGCCTTGAGTCCGGCGATCGTACCGGCGATGGCGTACTGCTGGCCGGCGAGGTTGTAGTTCACGATCTCCAGGAATTCGCCGGACGCCTTGGCCACGGATTCCACGTATTCCTTGACGTGCGCGTCGTCCACACCGAACTGGTTCGGGCGCAGGGCACCCATGCGGTAGTTGGAGCGACCCTGTGCGTCACGCTCGATGAGGTGGTGCATGGTGGAACCACGGTGGAACACGAGCTCCAGCACGGTTTCCAGCGGAATCACGTCGGCGAACGCGGACAGCGCGTTGTATTCGCCGAGCGAGTGGCCGGCGAAGTAGGCGGGCCAGATGTCGGCGCCGGCTTCGCGCAGACGAGCGGTCTGGGCGAAGGCCACGGTGGCGAGCGCCACCTGCGTGAACTGCGTCAGGTTGAGCAGGCCTTCGGGGTGGCGATAGGTCACGCCGTTGGCGGTGAGCTCCTTCGGGTTATCGCGCACGAGGCCCAGGATCGAGAAGCCGAGCTTGGAGCGGGTGAGCTTGTCGGCGCGTTCCCACACGTCGCGGGCGGCGGCGGACTTGGCACGCTCGTCCAGAACCATGCCCTGCTTCTGGATGCCCTGGCCGGGGTAGACGAAGGCGGCGCGCGGCGCGCGGACCAGTGCGGTGCCGCGGGAGACGAGCTGGCCGTCGATACGGCAGGTGACTTCGAGGGTCATGCCGCCGTGGCGCACCTTGCCGACGCGCTCGACGGAGATTTCGACGGTGTCGTCAAGCTGAACCATGCCGTACATGTTGTAGGTCCAGCCGGCAATCTCGTAGTGGGCATCCTTCTCGTCCAGCGCCTGCACGGCGTGCTGGGCGGTGGCGGACAGCCACATGCCGTGCACAAGCGGAGCGGCCAAACCGGAGATGCGAGCGCCACGAGTGGAGGTGTGGATCGGGTTGAAGTCGCCGGAAGTGCGGGCGAAGGCGGTCATGTCGTGTGGGGCGACGACCTTCACGCGGCGCAGCAGACGGCGCGGCGTGGGCGCGATCTCCTCGTGCTCGGCGTCGCCGAACTCGGGGGCGTCTGCCGGCAAAGCATCGGAGTAGACGCGGCCGCGGATCGCGAAACGCTCGGTTTCGCGGGCAAGCAGCGTGCCGTCGGCAGCGGTGTGGGTCACGTGGATGGTGACCACGCGGCCGGAGGCGGACTCGAAGTAATCCTCAGCCCAAGACTTCAGGGTGATGGTTTCACCGGTGTGCTTAAGCAGGTCCTCCTCGTTCACCTCAAGTTCGATGAGGTGGTCGAGGTGGACGGCGTTGAGCAGGCCTTCAATCACCGGGTAGCCCTTGACGTACACGGAGCCGAGCGCCGTGTAAATCGCCGGCCAGGCCGGGCCGACCAGCGCATCGGGAGCGATGCGGCTGGGCTGCAGGGTCGTCGGCAGAGCGGCGCCGGTGGCCGCTTCGTGGTCGAAGCCGAGGTTGGCGGAGAGGGTGTAGGCGGCGGTGGCGGTAGCAAACGGACGCTCGTCAGAGGTCTTGCCGTCAAGCTGCGGCATCTCGGTGAGCTTGTCGCCGGTGATGGCGGTGTTGCCGATGCCTGCGGTGGCGGCGAGCATCGCGTAGACGTCCGGAATCAGGCGTTCGCGGTCCACGACCGGCACACGGCCGGGCTCGGTGCCTTCCACGATGAGCGGGATGACGATATCGCGCACGGCGTGCTTGGAGGTGCCGCCGTCCGGGTCGTTGTCCCAGTAGGTGTCGAGGTGGATGTCCAGATCGTACTTGCCGGCCGCGGCGTCAAACGCGCGGATCTCGTAGTACTGGTCGCCCAGGGCGGTGCCGTAGGCGGGGTTGTCGGTGATGTGGCCGACCCAGGAGATGTTCGGGGACTTGCGGATGAAGTCCTCGGCGCTGGTGGCCTCGCCGAGTGCGGCGAAATCGTCGTTCTCAGCGGCATCGGCGGCCTGCTGTTCGTCCTGCACGCGCTTGATGGCGGCGGTTTCGAAGCGGCCGAGGATGTCGGCGATCGGCTCGTCGATGGTGGTGATGCCGGCCACGGAGATCGGGCCGGGGATGGCACGCACGGAATCGGCGGAGTAGCGCTGGTCTTCGGACTGCCAGAGCTGGTCCTGACCCCACCAACGCAGCAGGTCGTTGTCGATGACGGGCACGAACGGCATGGGCTTGGGGTATTCGCGCACGAGCACCGGGAACCAAGCCACGTCGGCCGGAACCACCTTAAGTTCGGCGGTCTGCGGGTAGGCCAGTGCGAGCTTTTCGAGTGCGGGGGCCGGATCGGCGAGAATGTCGTCGTGGGTCAGCAGGTCAGCGGCAGCTGCCTCTTCAGCAGAAACGCCATCAGCGGCGAACAGCTTGGAGGTGAATTCGCCGGAGTCCGTGTCGTTCACACGGGCTTCGATGCGCTGCAGCAGGTGCTGGAAGCGGTCGGCGTAAGTCGGGTCGGCCCACGGGAAGGCGAGTTCGGCGAAGCGCCGCGCCCACTCAAGGTAGGTCATGGAGGCCAGGTCTCCGAAGTAAGGCTTGGCGGTCTTGTTCAGGGCTTCGATGATTTCCTTGCGGCGGGAGTCGAGCTCTTCGGGGTGCTTCATGACGCGCACGAGCAGACGGCCGCATTCGGCGGAGTCGTTCTCGAGCTCGTAAATGTCGGCGTGCAGGTGGCTCAGGCCGGAGGACATGCCGCCGACGGACTTGCCGGACGGCACCCAGTGGGCGGCCTGCGGGGCGAACACGTCGTCGGACTTGGCGTCGGCCGGAATGCCGGGCGTCTTGACGAGCAGCTGCTTGACTTCGGGGCTGGTGTGAGCCTCCTTGGCGGTCATCGCGGCGGTACCGATAAGCACACCGTCGACCGGCATGTCGGGCAGGCCGTAGGCGTGGGCCCACTGGCCGGAAATGTAGTCGGCAGCGCGTTCAGGGGTGCCGATGCCGCCGCCGGCGACCAGCACGAGGTTGTCGCAGGCGCGCACTTCGGCGTAGGTGGCGGCAAGCAGGTCATCCAGCGCTTCCCAGCTGTGGTGGCCGCCGGCTTCACCGCCCTCAACCTGAACCATGATGGTGGTGGGGGCCACGGCCTTGGCGATACGCACAACCTGGCGAATCTGGTCAACGGTGCCGGGCTTGAAGCTCACGTACGGCAGGCCGTCAGCCTGCAGGTTCTTGATGAGCTCCACGGCTTCGTCCAGCTCAGGGATGCCGGCGGAGACGACCACGCCGTCGATCGGCGCGCCGGATGTGCGCTTCTTGGGCACGATGCGGGAGGAGCCGAACTGCAGGTTCCACAGGTAACGGTCCATGAACATCGCGTTGAATTCGACCGTGCGGCCTTCCTCCAGCTCGTCTTCGAGGGCAGCGATGTGGCGGTCGAATACTTCGGCGGTCACCTGGCCGCCGCCGGCGAGCTCGGCCCAGTAGCCGGCGTTGGCCGCTGCGGCCACGATTTCCGGTTCCACGGTGGTGGGGGTCATGCCGGGCAGCAGCACCGGCGGCTTGCCGGTGAGCTTGGAGAACTTGGTGACCAGCTTGGCGCCGGCCGGGGTGTTGATGACGCGCGGGGCGAACGCCTTCCAGTTCTGGGTGCGCTCAGGCTCGCTTTCCAGCATGGAGAGCGTGGAGCGCTCGGCCAGCGTGGTGGCTTCGACCACGCCGATGCCGGTGCCCTGCACCACGTTGCCGATCAGCTTGCCGAGCGTGTTGCCGGGGCCGAGGTCCACGATCCACAGCTTGGACGGGTCGGCGTCGTCGAACAGCGCCTTGACGCGGGCGTTCCAGTCCACGTGGTTCAGGAGCACTTCCTCGGCGAGTGCACGGGTGCGCTTCTGGTCGAAGCCGCAGGCGCCGGCCCAGGCCACGGTCTGTTCGACGGCGTCGGCCATGAGCGGCGAGTGGAAGGGCAGGGTGACCTCAAGGTATTCGAGGGTCGGGTTGAACACGGTGCCGCCGTGGAGCTTCTGCTCGCGCAGCTTGGCCTGATGCTGGTGTTCGCGCTCGGCTTCGAGGGCGAAAGCGGCCAGGTCTTCCGGGTAGCCGGACAGCACGTGGTGGTTGTCGGAGTTGGTGACGGCGATGGAGATCGGGCCGCGAGCGTTGTTGACGCGGGCCACCAGAGCCTCGACCTGGGCGCGGGTGGCGCCCTTGACGGAGAGCATCGGGCTGGCTTCGCCATACTTGGGGTTCAGGCCCAGTTCGCGCACGCGGCGGGTTCCGGCGGCGCCGATCAGGGCGGCCACGGCCAGAATCTCGTTGAGGGTCTTGCCGGCGGCCTCGATGGAGCCGGCGGCCTCGATGGCGCGGGTCATGTGCACGGCGAGCACGCCCTGGGAGTGGCCGAGAACGGCGAGCGGCTTGGCCTGGGCCACGCTGTAGCCGAGGTGTTCGAGGTCGAGCAGGGCGCCGAGCTGGGTCAGCGCCACGCCTTCCACGGACGCGGTGGCGTCGGCTGCGGCGCCGAGGCGTGCCGGGTTCGGGGCGAAGCCGAACAGGTCGACCGGACGGCCGGTGGTGGCCAGCAGGTCGGCGGCGACCGGGGTGAGCAGTCGGCCGGCTGCGGCGACGTGGCCGCGCAGGGCCTCGTCAAGGCTGGGATCGGTGGTCTGGTCTGCCAGGGCTACCGGCCACGGGGTGGACTGGCCGGCGAAGGCGAGCGCATGGGGCTCGGTGGCTAGGCGATTGAGGAAGAAGGTGGTCATTGCTTTCCTTACTTGTGTTTGGTTGACGTCTTCAAAAATCAGAGGGGCTGGTTGCCGTGGTGTTTGGTGGTGCGCTTGACGCGCCGCTTGGTGGCGAGCGTGGCCAGCGATTCGACAATCACCTCACGGGTCTGTTCGGGGTCGATCATGCCGTCGATCTGCCCGATTTCCAGTGACAGGTTCGCGTTGACGGTGCTGGTCTCGTACTCCTTGATGTACTTGGCCCGCAGCGCATCGACGTCCTGTCCGGAGGCTTTGGCCTTGGCCAGGTCATGGCGGTGGATGATGTTCACCGCGCCGGCCGCACCGAGCACCGCGATCTGGGAGGAGGGCCACGCGAAGTTCAGGTCCGCGCCGATGGCTTTGGATCCCATCACGATGTACGCGCCGCCGAACGCCTTGCGCAGCACCACGGTCACCATCGGCACTTGCGCGTTGGCGTAGGCGTAGATCACCTTGGCGCCGCGGCGGATGATGCCGGCGTGCTCCTGGTCGGAGCCGGGCTTGTAGCCGGGCACGTCCACGAGGGTGACCACGGGCAGGTTGAACGCGTCGCACAGTCGCACGAATCGGGCGACCTTCTCGGACGAGTCGACGTCCAGGATGCCGGCGAGCACGTTCGGCTGGTTCGCCACGATGCCGACCGGCTTGCCGTCGATGCAGGCGAAGCCGACGAGCGCGGAGGCGCCGAACAGTTCCTGCACCTGCACGAATTCGCCGTAATCGACGATGCAACGGATCACTTCGAGCATGTCGTACGGCTGGCGTTCGTTGGCGGGCACGATGGTGGCGAGTCGCTTGGCGGTTTCGCGTTCGGCGCGGGTGGCGGCGTAGGCGTAGACCGGCGGCTTGCTTTCGCTGTTGGACGGCAAGTAGGCGAGCACGGTGCGCGCGTAGTCGATGGCATCCGATTCGTCCTCGCCGAGGTAGTGGGCCACGCCGGACACCCGGTTATGCACTTCGCCGCCGCCGAGGTCGGCCATGGAGATGGTCTCGCCGGTCGAGGCCTTGACCACGTCCGGTCCGGTGACGAACATGTTCGAGTTCTCGCGGATCATGATGATGAGGTCCGTCAGTGCCGGGCAATAGACGGCGCCACCGGCGCAGGGGCCGAGGATCAGGCTCAGCTGGGGCACGAAGCCGCTGGCCTCGCAGGTCTTGCGGAAGATGCGGCCGTACTGGGTCAGGGCGGCCACGCCTTCCTGGATGCGGGCGCCACCGGAGTCCACGATGGCTACGATCGGCACTTTGAGGTCGATGGCCATGTCCATCAGTCGGCAGATCTTCTCGCCTTCGGCGGTGCCGAGGGTGCCGCCCTTGACGGAGAAGTCCTGGGCGTAGACGGCGACTTTGCGGCCGTAGACCTGGCCGAAGCCGGTGATGACGGCCGCACCGGCGTTGCCGCCGGCGATGTTGCCGCCTTGGAAGCGGCCGATCTCCTCAAACGTGCCAGTGTCGAAGAGCAGATCAAGGCGTTCGCGCGCGGTTTTCTTGCCTTTGGCGTGCTGCTTGTCGCGGGCGCGCTCTTCGGCGGCGCGGGCCAGTTCGGCGGCCTTGACCACAGCGGTGCGCAGCGGCTGGTGGGCCGAAGGCTGTGCGGCGTTGGCGGCCGAGGCCGCAGCCGCGGCCTTCACGGCCTGCGAATCCATGATGTCAGTCATTGCCACCCTCCTTCTTGGCGTCGGTGGCCTTATCGGCTCCTTCTGACGAGGGAGCTGTCGACGCAGCCGCCTGAGGGAGAGATCCCGGCGCAGCCGCAGCAGCCTTGGCCTTGCCGGCGTTCACGTCCAGCGTGACCAGCGTGTCGCCGGCCTCCACGCCGTCGGCCGGGCCAACGAAAATCTTCTTCACTTCGCCGGCGGCCGGCGCGTACACGTAGTTCTCCATCTTCATGGATTCGAGCACCACCAGAAGGTCGCCCTTGGCCACTTGCTGGCCTTCGGACACGTTGATGCGCGTGACCACGGCCTGCATCGGGGAGGCGATGACGCCGGATTTGGCGCCGTCGTTGGCCGCAGCGGCACTGGAGGCCACGTTGTGCAGTCCCGCACCGCGCAACGGCTGGGTGGGTCGCTTGGCACCGCGGGCGCGGGCCGAGCCGGTGATGTTCTCCACGATGTCGAGTGGCACGGTGAGCTTGACGCGGCGGTTGTTCATCTCGATGACGAACGTCTCCGACTTGGACTTGTCGGGCGCGGCCGGGGCAGCGGCACCCGGGGCGGCGGCCAAGGAGGCCGGCTGGCCGGAGGCGGCGGAAGCCGGTGTGCGGTTCAGGTACGTGCGCTCCAGCCACTTGGTGGACACAGCGAACGGGTGGCCATGCTCGGCGGTGAAGTCGTCGTTGCGGAAGATTTCCTTGAACAGCGGAATCGGCGTGGGCACGCCTTCGATCACAAGCTCATCGAGCACGCGGCGCACACGGGCCACGGCGTCGAGACGGTTCTGGGCGGTGACGATGACCTTGCCCATCATCGAATCGAACTTCGGGGAGATGGTGTCGCCCTGTTCCACACCGGTATCGATGCGCACGCCGGGGCCGGCCGGCCACTGGATCTTCTCCAAGGTGCCGGAGCCGGGGGTCAGGTTGGTGGCCGGGTCTTCGCTGGTGATGCGCAGTTCGAAGCTGTGGCCGCGCAGTTCGGGGGCGCGGGTGAGCTCGCCACCGGCGGCGATATTGAGCTGTTCGCGCACCAGGTCGAGGCCGCTGACCTCTTCGGAGACGGTGTGCTCCACCTGCAAGCGCGGGTTGACTTCCAGGAAGTACACCTTGCCGTTCGGGGTCACCATGAATTCGCAGGTGCCCAGGCCCACGTAGCCGACCGTGGTGAACAGGCGGCGGGAGTATTCCTCGAGCGTGCTGATGATTTCCTCGGACAGGAAGGGCGCGGGTGCCTCTTCCACGAGTTTCTGGTTGCGGCGCTGCAGCGAGCAGTCACGGGTGGAGTACACGGTGAAGTTGCCGTGCGAGTCGCGCCCGGACTGGGTCTCGACGTGGCGTGCCTTGTCCACGAACTTCTCGATGAAGTATTCCTTCAGATCGCCGCCTTGCAGCGCGTCGTGGTTCATGTAGAAGCGGCGCAGCTCCTCGTCGTCATGCACCACGGTGATGCCGTGGCCGCCACCGCCATCAGTGCGCTTCATCATGATCGGGTAGCCGTGGGTGTGTGCGAAGTCGAGCAGCGTGCGCACGTCGGTCACCGGTTCGGACAGGCCGGGCACTGGCGGCACTTTGGCGCGTAGGGCCACGCGGCGGGCGGTAATCTTGTCGCCCAAATCCACCAGCGCGGTGTGGTGCGGGCCCACCCAGATGGCACCGGCATCCTCGACCTTCTGCGCGAAGCTCGGCACTTCGGAAAGGAATCCGTAGCCGGGGTGCACGGCATCCGCACCGGTCTTGTGCAGGATGTCAATCAGCAGATCTTCGTTGAGGTACGTGTCCTTGTAGGTGTCGCCGGAGAGCAGGTATGCCTCGTCGGCCATGTCCACATAGCGGCTATTGCGGTCCTGTTCGGAGTAGACGGCCACGGTGGAGATACCCATCTCCTTGGCCGTGCGCACCACGCGAAGCGCAATCTCGCCTCGGTTCGCAATCAGCAGTTTTTTGACGATAGAAGCCATAGTGTCAAATTGTGCTCTCTATATAGAGGAGAGGGCAAGCCGCGTTCACACAAAAGCTTTCACGCCCTTTTGTAGGCTACGAACAAACGCGCGCGTAGGTTCCGGCAACGTAACCGTTGGCGCCTGCTATCAAAAACGTTGCAAATCCGCCGATTGCACATCCTTGCGCGCCGGCTCAAGAAGTTGACGTTACGGTTGTGTTCGTCAACTTATGACAAATCGAAATCGACAATTTTGTAAATTGGTACGAAACCGCACGAAATCGAACACCTCTACGATGGCAACCGTAAGTTCGGGGGAAGGCTCATCTGCGGGCGAACGGAAGGTGACCGGACCGGCATCGGTCCATCGCCGCACGATTCGCCCGCACAGGGTCGGATTCATTTGGGACCGTCCACCATATGGACGGTTCGGACTGTCGGGGATACCGCACGACCCGCCGGAACCTCCCCTCATCCATCGCATACCGCCCGCCGTTCACGGCGATATCACGCAACATAGGGGTCATTGATATGCAGACTTCACACACCACCGCATCCGCTGCGGCCACCACATCGCTCGCCCGTCGTATCGTCGCCGCATCCTGGAAGCCGGTGCTGTTCGCCGTGCTGATGTGGCTGTCCGCGGCCGCCGGCGAGATTCCGATTCCGGGCACGCCGGTGCCGATCACGCTGCAGACGTTCGTGGTGATGCTCGCCGGTCTTATGCTGCCGTGGCGTCAGGCCGGCGCCGCCGTCGCCACCTATCTGGCGGCCGGTGCGGTCGGCCTGCCGGTGTTCGCCGGCGGCACCTCCACGCTGGCCCTGGTCGGCCCGAGCGCCGGCTTCCTCTTCGGCTTCCTGCCGGGTGTGGTGGCCATCGCCCTGCTGCGCGGCAAGTCCGACACTTCGTCCTTCGCGGCCGCCGCGCGCACCGCGGGCCGCTACCTGCTGGCCGCGCTGGTCGGCGGCGTCGTGGTGGTGTACGCCTTCGGCTTCGTCATCCAGTCCGCGCTGACCGGTGCGCCGCTCGCCGCCGTGGCCCTGGCCTCCATGGGCTTCGTGGTTGGCGACGCCATCAAGGCCGTGGTGGCCTCTCTGGCCGCCGCCGGCCTGTCCAAGCTCGGTCGCTGACCTGAGCTACTAGCTAGCTACTGGCCGGCTATTACAGCACTCCCACATCGGCGGTGCGGACCGTATGGTCCGTGCCGTCTTGTGTTCTCAGGATCAGTGAGGCGTCTTCGTTGAGGCCGATGGCTTCGCCGGTCAGCGTGGTGCCGTCCGTGAAGTGCGCCTCGACCTGACGGCCGCGCGCCCAGCACACCGCCTTCACCTCCTCGCGCAACGACTCGGCCTGGCCCTTCGGGTCGGCGATGAACTTCACCAACCGCTCGCGGAAGCCCTCGACCTGACGTTCGGCCACCGCATCGCGCATCTCGCCGAACGACGGCAGCCCGGAGACATGCAGCTGCAGCGAGGTCGATTGCGGCGTGGGCAGCCGACAGGCGCCCAAGGCCAGGTTCAGGCCGACGCCGAACACGATGACGACGTCGTCATCGGCATCAGCATCAGTACCGGTACCGGACGACGACGGAATCACCAGTTCCGAGAGCAGCCCGCCCAGCTTGAGCCCGTGGCAGAACACGTCGTTCGGCCATTTGAGTTCCAGCGAGCAGTCCGGCTGGTTCGGCGCGGCACCGTATTCCTCGATCATGCCGTTCAGGGCGTCCAGCGTGACCAGTCCGGCGATCATCTGCAGCCAGCCATTGACGGATTCGTCGGTGGCGATCGCGCGCGGAATGCGCACGGCATAGGACATCGTCGAGCAACGGCCGGGCTGACTGACCCACTTGTGACCATTGCGCCCACGGCCGGCGGTCTGCCGGTCGGCGGCCACCACGGCCACCGCCAGTTCGCCATCCTGGTGGTCGGGCAACGTCAACGACCCGTCGCCAATCATCTGTACGGCCAGCGCGTTGGTCGAATCGGTTTCGTCCACGGCGACCACATGATCTGCGACGGCTGTAGTTCTGGGTAGCTGCGGCGTTGCAGCTTTCAACGCAATCATCATGGGCACTACGTTACCTCGATTTTGGCGCGATATGCCCGCGTTATTCCATGGAAAAGCGCGCAAAATCAACTATTTTCACCCACATAGCCCATGTTAACGTTCACAACTTCGGAAATTCCGCATTCGCCGACCCCACGCATGCACCCGGCCGTCATATTGGCTTGCGAACAATGGCGATGCCCGGCAGACATCGAATATCAACCGTTGACCTGTGCGGCTACCATATATTGTCATGACGTCACCAGCCACCGCGAAGCTTGCCGCCGTATCCAGCCGCCAGTCCCACCCGCATCTTGCGCGCGCGGGCGCTGCCGCGCGCTGGACACTGGCCGTGCTGGCCGGCCTGTGGCTTGCACTGTGCACGGCGGTCGGCCCGCTGTACTGGGACGAGGAGAACGGCACCCTCGCCCATTGGAACTGGGCCAATACCGCAATATTCGTCGTGTCATTCCTGATATATCTCGGAATCATCACGCTGATGGTGCGATTCGCAGCAGGCCAGCGCATACTGCCGAGGGCTATCGGCGAGCGACTACGTCAACATCAGCGGAATAGCGAAACATCACGGCCCGCCGCCGATCAGCAGGCCAGCCAACCAGCCAAGACCCGTCGTACCGTTCGCGCTATCGTCACGTCCACCGTCACTGTTCTGGACCGCTGGATCACACGCGGCACGAACCGGTTCTGGAAGCTTATGCTGGTGTTTTTTGTCGGCTGGCTCTGGGTGCCGACCACTCTGCTGGCCGCATTCGGTGCGGACCTCCGCTCACAGATCCGTGAATTCAGCTGGGCCTGGAACCAGTGGACCGGCCTGAAACAGCCCTATATCGGCTTCTTCTCCTTCGTGCCGATGGACATCTACCCCACTGCGCACTACATGTGGCCGTCCGATCCCACGTATCTGACCGACCAGCACAATGTGGTACTCACTGTGTTCTATGGCGCGATGGTCACGTTTGCGAGGCATCTGACCGGCTCAAACGATGCCGGTATCGTGACGTTGGCTGCCCTGCAGACGCTGTTCGCCGTGTTCTGCTGCGCTGCCGCCGCCAATCGATTCCTGAACCGGCCTTGGATAGGAAAAACGGCAACGGATTCCGCCGCTCCCCCACAGGCCGGAGGATTGGCTCGATTCCTGATTCTGCTGTTCTTTATGGTCTGCCCGCTGGCCGTGTTTTCCACTATCTCCATCACCAAATCGCCGCTGTTCGCGTTCTCGTTCGTCTGGTGGTTCAGCGTCTGGTATGAACTCGTCCAGACCTGGCACCCCGCCGGCACCCGCAAACATCCTCAGACCCCTGCCATCGCCACGCCCGTCCACTTGCCGCGTCACAGTTTCATCGCCTTTATCCTGGCCACGTCGGTAATGCTGATTTCCGCGAAATATGCGTGGTACATCATCGCCCTACAAATCGTGCTGGCTCTGATCGCCGACCGCAAGCGCTGGGCGACTTACGTCGTGGCGCTGCTCATCCCCACCGTACTGATTCACGGCGGCATCTCCTTCGCCATCTCCTCTGGCGCGATCATCGGCGGCGACCCAATCGAAAGCCGCGGCGTACAGCTGCAAATGATCGCCCGCGTGGCCCAGCGCAATCCGGACGGCATTTCAGACGAAGCCAAAAAGAACCTCGCGCCCGTCTTCAATCTCGATCAGATGGCCGACGCTTACTCCCAGCAGGACGCCGACCCGGTGAAATCCTCCGGCATTCAGGCCAAGAAGGTCAGCTACAAGTGGCGCACGGTGACGCCCGAGGATATGACCAATTTCAACAAGGCATGGTTCGAAATCGTCAAGGACAATCCAATCATCGCGCTGGATGCGTTGTTGGCCAAATGCTTCGGATACTTCAATGTGAACGATCAGCCGTACGTATCGATGGATTATTACGTGACCAGCGATTACGTGCAGAAAAACTCCACATGGATCAAGGATTACAACCATGACTGGCGTGAGCACATCGCCGGCTTCACTCGCGTATGGGGCGGTATTCCCGTACTCGGCTGGCCTACGCACGGCAATTTCTACGTGGTGATGACATTGCTGATCGGCGCGGCCGAGGTGATTCGCCGACGTTGGCTCACCCTCATGACCCATATTCCGCTGCTACTGCTGATGGGCGTGATGATCACCGCGCCGGCCAATAATTTCGAGCGGCACATGTTGCCGGTTGCGTTTGTATTCGGATTCGTGGTGCTGACGTATTGGCGAGAGTCTTTGGCTGAAAGGCAACGCCAATCAGCGACGCTACACTAGTGACTATGTCAGATTTTCTCGAACTTCTTGCTGCCGACGTTGCCGATTCGTCCGGTGCATCCGGTATGCCGGGTGCGCCCGATTCATCCGATTCGGCCGCACCCGGCATCACCGCGACCAACCGCGTACGCACCGTGCTGTTCGAGTGCCTGTTCAATCATCTGGCCGACGAACGAGTGGAGTCCCTGTTCACCATCCTCGGTTTCGAGCATGACTTCGATTGTTACGCCATCGCCGGATACCCTGCCCGGTCCGCCGCACGTACGGCCAAGGAAATCGAGAAAATCGTGGCCGATTTCGGCGGTGTGTGTCTGACCGCCAAGCGCCCGATCGGCAACAGCACCGCCGTAGTGGCGTTGATTCGTCCGGTCGGTGCGGCCACGCCGGAAATCATCTGCAATACCATCGCCCCGTCGTTCGCCGCCGATCGGCCAATCGCCTTGGGTCCGCAGCGTACCGGTGCCGATGGCGCGATGCGTTCGATTCAGGCCACGCTTTACTGTCTTCAGGCCGCGCCGGCTCTGGCCGCCACCGTGCAGCCATTGCCGCGCCCGTTACGCACCGACGACGCCCTGCCCGAACGTGCGTTGATCGGCGACGCGGACGCCCGTGACGAACTGGTCCGCGTGGTCTACGGAAGCCTGACAGCAGCAGGCCCTGATGATCCGACGCTGCTCACCGTCTCCACATTCCTGAAGTTCGGCGGTTCGCTCGAGACCACGGCCAAGGAGCTCAACGTACATCCCAATACGATCCGCTACCGTTTGAAGCGTGCCGCCGAATCCACCGGCTGGGATGCCACCGACCCGCGCGAGGCGTACGTGCTGATCACCGCCATCGCGTTGGGTCGTGTGGCCGAAGCGTAACGGACCGCAGCGTAGTCGGGCAGAAGCATAACCAGCAGAACCGTAGCCGGCAAAGGCCATAGCTGACCGGACATAACCGTCCAGCCCGACAGCCTAGCGGGCCGAATCAGGCTGCCTGAATCTCGTGTACGCCATCGTGCAGTAACGCGGCCAAGGATTCTTGAGTGGCTAACACTTCGTCCACGAATCCACCGGCGGACAGGCTGGCGATCACGCGACCGGACTCGTTGTCCACAATCGGTACACCGACGGCACCGACACCCAACGTCACATCCTCATCCGACAGTGCATATCCACGTTCGCGAGTCAAGCGAATATCCTCGCGCAACTGTTCCACACTGACCAGCGTGTTCTCGTTATATGCCGGGAACGGCGCTCCTGCAAGATAGCGTTCGACATCGGCATCCTCGAAATACGCCAAGGCCACGCGGCCGGCCGCGCCAGCATGTAGAGGCAGCACGCGGCCCGGGCGCAGGATCAGCGAATCGATGGCATGACCTTGCGCACATTCCACGCATACCAATTCAGTGCCGGAGACCACACTGAGGAATGAGGTCATGCCGGTTTGCGCGGTGATGGCATGCATGACCGCAATCGCAGGCTGCCATTCGGTACGAGACGTGCGAGCGGCATCAGCCAATCGCAGCCAGTCCAGTGATAATGAGTAGTTACCATCCGTATCCGTTACGGCCCACCCCACATCGACCAGTCCATCCAGCACGCGGTATACGGAGGATCGCGGGATATCACAGGCGTCGGCGATATCTGCCGGCGACAGGCCATTCTCCGCCGCCAATGCGTCCACCACACGACTCGCCTTGTCTAAAGCGCGGGTCGGTTCACGTTTGTCTTCCGCCATCGTCGACGTTCCTTCCCCTGACTTATCCCTGACTCATCGTATTCAACTGTTCAGGCCAAGATAATCACCACTGTATCCAAGGCCTCGCGACACCTCGCGGCCGGCAGTCTGCACCAATTGCACCATGTCTTGAGCCGATGCCGTTGCCGGTTTCCCATCTACCAGACAGGCCAGCTCAGGTTCCAAGGAGCGGGAAAGGCTACTCAGGGCGATTGCCGCTTGAATCTCTCCGGCGTGATTGAATACCGGTACGCTGATAGTCACGGAGCCGGCCATGGTCTGGCCGACGTCATAGGTGAAGCCGCATTCGCGTATATGACGAGCCTGTCCCATTGCTGTGGCACGCATCGTGGAGAATGTGCCGCCGAGCTCGTTGTTATAGGCATAGTGTTCCAACAGCTGCTCGTAGCGAGCCGGGGGAAGCCAGGCCGTCAGTACATGAGAGGGAGCGCTCATGCTCAGAGGCAAGCTATTGCCCACCAGCTGTGCATAGCTTTGCAATGCCTCACGGGTGCGTGTCTCGATGCACACCGTGCGCAATCGCCTCCGAACGAACAGACCCCAGATGCCGAACTGGCCGCGATGGGCGCGGAAGGTACGGCGAGCGATCTGCTGAATGTCCAGTCTGCTTTCGATTTGGCCGCCGATACGTACGCAATCGATGCCAAGCCGATACTCGCCACGATTGATGCCGCGTTCCGCCCAACCGACTGCGGCGAGATTATCCAGCAAACGATACGTTGAGCTTACGGGTTCACCAGTACGTTCGCTTATGGTTTTTGCGGTGCTTGGCCCCAGTTCCGCCAATACATCAAGTACTGCCTTGGATTTCACCAATGCATCTACGCTTCGGTCATCACGGCTTGACGCCACCATGCGCGTCACCTCCTGACCTGTTTGTTGATACCTCAGCCATCTTACCGGGTATTCAGCGGGTTGCCGCCCAAAACGTACTGGGCCCCGACGGGATACTCCTGCCGGGGCCCAAGAGGTTTCTGGCTCCCCTCTTTGAGGGGGAGCCGTCCGCGCGGCGGACCGGGGGAGATCCGAGACGCTAAGGCCCAAGGACGCGAGAAACACCCCGACGCGCGGGTGTCCTGATATGGCGAAAGCCCCTTGGGGCGTGTGCTCCGAGGGGCTTCCTGTACGTGTGATGCGGCGGCGTGCTACTCTCCCACACCCTGTCGGGTGCAGTACCATCGCCGTGCCAGGCCTTAGCTTCCGGGTTCGGAATGGGACCGGGCGTCTCACCTGGGCCATGGCCGCCGCAAATCTTCTCTTGTACGGTCAGACGCTGGGGTCTGCCGGCCTGTGGCGGCCTGGGAACCGGACAGCGGACGCGGATGTGTCGATGTTTCGTCTTGTGGCCAGACAATGCTCATTGCCGTCTGGTGTCGTTTGCAGGAGGAAGATGCGGTCCAACCGCCAGGGGTTGGAATGTTAGTGTTGCCTTTCGTCCGTTAGTACCGGTCGGCTCCACCCCTCGCGGGGCTTCCACGTCCGGCCTATCGACCACGTGTTCTGCATGGGGACTACAGGAACTCGAAGGTTCCACGGAATGCTTATCTTGGAGCAGGCTTCCCGCTTAGATGCTTTCAGCGGTTATCCCTTCCGAACGTAGCCAACCGGCCGTGCCACTGGCGTGACAACCGGCATACCAGAGGTTCGTCCACCCAGGTCCTCTCGTACTATGGGCAGGCCTCCTCAGCATTCCAACGAGCGCAGAGGATAGAGACCAAACTGTCTCACGACGTTCTGAACCCAGCTCGCGTGCCGCTTTAATCGGCGAACAGCCGAACCCTTGGGACCTGCTCCAGCCCCAGGATGCGACGAGCCGACATCGAGGTGCCAAACCATCCCGTCGATATGGACTCTTGGGAATGATCAGCCTGTTATCCCCGGGGTACCTTTTATCCGTTGAGCGATGCCGCGTCCGTACACCGGCACCGGATCACTAGTCCCGACTTTCGTCCCTGCTCGGACCGTCGTCCTCGCAGTCAAGCCCGCTTGTGCACTTGCACTCGCCACCCGATTGCCAACCGGGCTGAGCGGACCTTTGGGCGCCTCCGTTACTCTTTGGGAGGCAACCGCCCCAGTTAAACTACCCGCCAGGCACTGTCCCTGAACAGGATGACTGTTCGAGGTTAGACATCCAATGCGAACAGAGCGGTATTTCACCTTACGGCTCCGCGCGATCTGGCGACCGCGCCTCTCGGCCTCCCGCCTATGCTACACAATCCACACCGAATGCCAATACCAAGGTATAGTAAAGGTCCCGGGGTCTTTTCGTCCTTCTGCGCTTAACGAGCATCTTTACTCGTACTGCAATTTCGCCGAGCTCCTGGTCGAGACAGTGGGGAAGTCGTTACGCCATTCGTGCAGGTCGGAACTTACCCGACAAGGAATTTCGCTACCTT
>OJAC01000120.1_pt1 | contig 74307 bp, 69 predicted proteins | sample 1588701 | NCBI WGS metagenome assembly OJAC01 (sample SAMN03283256) | human gut metagenome | biome: human-associated habitat; material: feces | host: Homo sapiens | place: USA | collected 2013 | reverse complement strand
CGTATCTTCAAACCGCATTCTTGTTTTTAGGGGTGTATTTCGTTACAGCCCCTTTTTTGGAATACAGAATTTATTATTTTGAGATTATATTAATCAAAAATAGCATTATATATGATATATAATGTCAAAAAATATTGTTAAAATTAAATTGATATGATATTCTGAATAAAAGATGAATTCAAAAAAATCGATTTATAGTTTGTGGATTCAAAAAGCATCAAAATCTAATAAGCAGTTCATAATTTGTTGTTCGTTTTATTTATTGGCAATTGGTAATTAAATTGTTATTTAGACGAGTAGGGGGAAGATTATGAAAAAGATTTTTAGCAGAAGAAAACGTTTAATCGTAATGGGAACTATCTTTGCTGTTATGGGGAGTTTGCTTAGTACTAATATAGTATGGGCAGCTCTAAATGATGCCGGAACAGGAACCGGTGTTGCATTTGGTACGGGTTCTAAAGCACCCGCTCCAAGCGCTATAGCTTTAGGATATGGAGCTAACACAATAGACGGAAAAGGTTCTATTATGGCTATTGGCACTAATGCTTCTGCTCAGAACGCATTTGCTACGGCAGTAGGTAGTAATTCTACTGCTTCCGGTAACCGGGCAATGGCATTAGGGCCTACGGCAACGGCAAGTGGTGAGAAAAGCATTGCTATGGGTTTTAAAGGTACAGCTTCAGCGAAGAATACTCTGGCGATTGGTGAATCTTCTGGTGCTAGTAATGAAAGAGCAATGGCGATTGGGACAGGTGCTCAAGCTAAGGGTGAGGATGCTGTATCTTACGGCTCGTCAGCAGAAGCAAGCGGTGCTCAAGCTGTTGCATTGGGGGTTTCTACAGAGGCGAACGAGCAAGGTATTGCTTTGGGGGCCGGCTCTAAAGCAATGACGAAACAATCTATTGCCGTTGGTGCTGTTTCAGTGATAAACGGGCAATACGGCATCGGAATGGGACGAAATACTAAAGTAATAGCAGGTGGTCAGAACTCAATTGCTATAGGCAATGAATCATATGTGGGCGCTCCGGATTCAACAACGCCAACAATCACGACACCACCGGAAAATCAGAATTATGATGTAGATTATACCATTAGCGAGCGATATGAAACTCCACCGGAAGGTGATACTGTGGCGGCAAATGCTAATGAAACCTATAAAAATTCAATAGCTTTAGGGTTTACCGCTAAATCTTTCGGATTCCAAACAACGGCTATTGGCTCCGGTTCGGAGGCTCATGATGCGAATACAATTGCCATGGGGATTTCTGCTGTGGCAAAAGGTAACTATTCTGTAGCCATCGGACAGCAAGCCCATACCGGTTTTGCCAACTCGGTGGCAATCGGTCACTACACTGAGGCGTATGGTGAAGAATCAACTGCTATAGGATATCACTCGCATATCAGTGGGGTGAATAACGTAGCATTGGGGAACTATGTGAGCTTACTAGGTGTTTCTGATTCTGTAGCGGTCGGTTCTCATACGCGCTCATTATTGAATAACTCGGTCGTATTAGGCAATGGCTCATTGGCTACACCAAGCACTGATTTTGATAAAGCCGCCTATCTGTCCGGTGAAGCGTTTGATAAAAAACAGGGTGTTGTATCAGTCGGTAATGTAGCTTACACGGCAACAATTAATGGTGAAACGGAGAGCTTTGAGGAAAATACGCGCCGAATTGTAAATGTAGCCGGAGGTTACGCCGATACGGATGCCGTTAACGTGAGACAGCTACGTACTTTGGCAGACCGCGTAGTAACTGTTTATTCCGGCGGCTCCGATGAGTCCGGTAGTTATGTTGCGGGTAGCACTATTAACAGTACCGGAACACTTAGTACGTTAGCCTTTGATTTTGGTGACGGCTTAAAAGCGGCCGAAGTAGGAGAAGAAGGGGATAAACGAGTTTTCGTAAGCGTTGACTCCGATTATATTCAAAATGTTCTTAATGCTGCCGGCGTAACGATTGCAGATGGCCCAACAGTTACTAAAGAATTAGTTGATATAAATGGCCAACAGATTCATAGTGTGGCCGATGGCACATCTGTAAATGATGCAGTAAATTTAGGCCAGTTGCGTGGTGTAGAATCGAAACTGGATAAGAAAATTGAAAAGACCGGGGCAATGAGTGCAGCGTTAGCGGCGCTTAACGGTACCTATGACTTAGATAATAAAAGCACGGCTATTACAGCCGGCTTAGGTTATTATAAAGGTGAATCTGCACTAGCACTCGGTGTGGCTCATCGTATTAATGATGATGTGCGTGTTAATGCCGGTTTATCCTTTAGCGGCAATAGTGATACAATGATTAATGCCGGTGTATCTTGGTCGGTAGGCAGTGGTGCCAGCACAAGCTCCAATATTCGTAAAGAAAACCAAGAATTGCGTGACCGCTTGGCTAATCAAGAAAGTCGTTTACAGGCTCAACAAGCCGAAATTAATGAATTGAAAGCTGCTATGCAAGCTGTTTTGAATAAGTAAGAGTTAAAATCCTTAAATTTTTAAGTATTAATTCTTTTTAAGGCTAATGCTAAGTATTAAGTATAAGTATTAGATACTATATGCTATACGGTAAAGGCTAAATCTTAACCTGATGTTTCCTAGAGGAAACCAGGCAAGGCAAAAAAGCACTTCCAGTCCGTTTGGATTGGGAGTGCTTTTGCTTATTCCGTACCAAAGAATTTCTTCAACTCGTCTAAAAAACGTGTTACGGTCGGTGAGAAAAGTCTGTGTGACGGGGTTACGAGGTACCATTTATTCTCCAGGGTAGGCACGATAGGACGGTAGGTAAGGGTAGGATGATGCGGCGGTAATAGGCCGCTCAAGGTAACGGCATAGCCCAAGCCTTGATCGACGAGGAACAGCATATTGTTGATTAAATTATAGGTGGCCACAATGTTCAGATTGGAACGGCTGGTGCCAAAAAGTTCATAATCAACCGGATTGGCGAAGCCTTGGCGGGATAAAATCAGGGGCAACTCTTTCAGTTCTTCTTTTTGAAGCTGGGTCTTTTGAGTCAATGGATCGTCCTGGCGCATAAGGAGAACGCTTTTATCGCTGCGACCAATGTAAAAGTAGTCATAGCCTTCGCGGAAGTTAGGCTCTACCACGAGCCCTATGTCCAATAGACCTTTATCGAGTCGGTCCATAACAACGGTGTGGTCCCCGGAATATAGGTGCAGGTGAATTTGCGGATATATTTCTTGTAAGTTTTTAAAACACTGAGTGATGTCTTTCATGTGATGGGTTTCGCCACAACCAAAGTAGATATTGCCGTTTAAGAGCTCAGTGTCCTCTTTTAAAGCTCCTTCGGTTGCGGTCACTAAATCAACGATTTCCCGTGCTCGTTGCTGAAGGTAACGGCCTTCTTCGGTGAGTGTTATTTTACGTTTGCCGCGGATAAAGAGAACTTTACCCAGTTGATCTTCTAAGTCCTTCATCTGCTTGGATAAGGTGGACTGAGTAATATGGAGCGTTTCCGCCGCTTTACTGATAGTTTCTTCTTGAGCGATAGTTAAGAAGTATACTAATAATCGCGTTTCTATCATGAAAGGCTCCTTTCAGAGAAGTTTTTATACTTTTTTAAAAAGGTTCAATATATGAACCCTTATTTTACCATTCCTAAAAACGATAGTAAATAAGGACTAATAACTGTTAGTCATAAAAATGAGGATGGGTTACAATAAAGACACCCAAAGAAGGGCACTCAAGAAAAATTAAAAAAGTATGTAACGAATGTTGCCTATTAATAACAGTATTTAAAGGAGATGTTTAACTATGAGTAAATCATTGGTTGCGTATTTTAGCGTTACCGGCACGACTAAACAGGTGGCACATAATTTAGCCGAAGCGATTGGCGCAGATTTATATGAAATCAAACCGGAAGTTGCTTATACGGCGCCCGATTTGAATTGGACGAACAAACAGAGCCGTTCATCGGTAGAAATGGCGGATATGTCATCCCGTCCGGCTATTCAAAAGCCGTTACCTGATATGAAATACTCTGTTTTATATGTAGGCTTCCCTATTTGGTGGTATCGGGCACCATCAATTATTAATACATTCTTAGAAAGTTTTGATTTAACCGATGTGGTGGTTATTCCGTTTGCTACGTCCGGTGGCAGTGCTATGGGCAAAACCAATGAAGCTTTGAGTCCATCCTGTGTGGGTGCCGTATTAAAGGAAGGCCGTCGTTTTTCAGTCCAAACATCAAAAGATGAATTGAAACAATGGTCTAAATCTTTTAACTTAGGAAATTAAGTGGTCGGAACTTTTGATTTAGGTAATTAATTGGGAGAAAAGAGAGTACTTATGAAGCAATTATCACTGACATTATTGCATCGTCGAGAGCGAATGGCAAAACATTTGAAGCGCGTGAAGCGAATTGGTAAAACAGCAGTTTTGGGACTGCTTTGTATGAGTTTACAAGTAGGAGGAATGAGCGTAATGGCAGAAAATACAAAAGAATTATCCAATAAAGAAATGCAGTTAGTAACAATCAGTAAATATACGGCAACCGGCGATCAGGCAAAATTGAAAGACGCTGTTAATGAAGCGTTGGATAAAGGTCTGACAGTTAATGAAGTCAAGGACGCTATGGTACAGTTATATGCCTATACCGGTTTTCCAAGAAGCTTAAATGCCTTGAATGTATTGATGAATACCGTAAATGAACGTAATGCTAACGGCGTGGCGACGGAAGAAGGCAAGGCAGCTGCTAAAACTATTTTAGGGGCTGACGCTATGGCGGAAGGCACGAAGACGCAGACTGAATTGGTAGGCGGTGAAGTAAAAGGGGCACTCTTTGATTTTGCACCGGCGTCTGATCAGTATTTGAAGAGTCACTTGTTTGGCGATATTTTTGCTTCTGATGTGTTGAACTGGCGTGAACGTGAAATTGTTACGGTAGCGGCATTGGAAGCTCTTTCCGATGTGGATTCGCAATTAAATGCACATCGCGGCATTGCTAAGCATAATGGCGTGACTGATGCACAGCTTAAAGCAATTTCCAAGGCTGTTCATGATGAAAATAATGTATCGCCGTTCCCGGCCGGTGCTTTTAATGAAGGCTATGCTCAATATTTCAGCGGTAAAAGCTGGTTGGCACCGCTAAATAGCGAAGAAGTGGGCATTCATAATGTAACCTTTGAACCTACCAGTCGTAACGATTGGCATGTTCATCATGGGGCCAGTCAGATTCTCGTCGTAGTGGGCGGTAAAGGTTGGTACCAAGAAGCCGGTAAACCGGCGCAAGCTTTAGCGGCCGGCGATGTGGTATATATTGCACCGGAAATCAAACACTGGCACGGTGCTACGGCAGACAGCTACTTCTCTCATTTAGCCATGACGGTACAAAAAGAAGGAGTATCGGTGACCTGGATGGAACCTGTTTCTGATGCGGAATATAAAGACCTTAAGTGGGAACACAAATAATATAAAGGCTTAGAATGTTAAAAATCCCGCTCCGGAATTTCGGAGCGGGGTTTGTTGTTTATTACGCAATTAATTGAATTTGATTTCTATATCTGGTTTTATACGAAACCAATCCAGTGCCAGTAAGTGGCTGCGTAAATGAGTAACATAATGTAGCCGATGATGGTAATCGGAATACCGGTTTTCATGAAGGTTTTTACTTCGTAGGTGCCGGAACTGTAGGATACCATGCCTTGAGGTGAGTTAACCGGCAAGATGAAACCGAAGCAGATGGAGAACTGCGCGATTACCGTAAGGCCGATTGGGTTAATGCCCGGCATGTTAACAGCCGTTACGATAGAGATTACAATTGGAATCATGGCCGAAGATAAAGCGGTGGCCGAAGCGAAACCTAAGTGAATCATAATCAAGAAGAGGGTAATCGTTGCCAAGAGTGCGAATATAGACAATGTTTCAAGGGCAAACATGTGAATGAACGCGTTGGCGAGCCACGTAGCGGCTTTTGTTTTCAGAAGTGCACTGCCAAGGCTGATGCCGGCGCCGAACATAACGATGGAACCCCAATCGATACGGCTTTGAGCATATTTCCAGTCGATAATACCGATACCCGGCATTAAGAATAAGGCAATCGCTACGATGGTTGTGGTGGTTGTATCATATTTGTGCAAATGACCGCCGGTAGCCCAGAAACCGAGCAAGATAACGGAAAGAGCCAGTAATTTCTTTTCGTTGAAGGTCATAGGACCGAGGTTCTGTAGATGTTGCTGTAATTCTTTTTGAGAACCTTCCAAATCATGTTCATCCGGCTTTAGGAGCCACATGGATAAGAAAGTAGTAGATTACAATCATTACTAAGGAATAAGGGGCAGCTGCGAGCAACCAGTCAAGCCAAGATACAGTTGCGTTCAACTGCGAAGAAATAAAGCCGACAGCAACCAAGTTCTGTGCGGCTGCAGTCTGTACCATGATGTTCCAGAGGGTATCCGCCTGGGTAGCGCCGATAACGAGAAGGGCGGCGAGCTTACTTTGACGATTGATGCCTAAGCTGTCCAAAATACCAAGGATAATCGGAATTAAGCAGGCGAGACGGGCTGTCGCACTCGGTACGAAGAAGGACAAGATAAAACCGGTGAAAATAACGCCAATGTAAATGTGACTCGTTTTAGTACCGATACGGGATAATACGTTTAGCGCAATACGTCGGTCAAGGCCGGTTTTGGTCATGGACACGGAAATGAACATGGCTGCTGCCACTAAAGCCCAAGCTGGTGTGGAATAACCGGAAATGGCGATTTTTAGCGCATTGCTGGTGCCGAGAATTTTGGTCGGTGCGTCGATATTAGGTGCCGTCCCCAATAAAACTGCTGTCAAAGCTGTTAACATGGTGGCGCTTACCGGATAGGATACGGCACTGCTAATCCAAAGCACGATGGCGAAGAACAAGATGCCAATCATGCGGTGTCCGGCCGTGGATAAGTCGCTTGGCGTCGGTAGCAATAAAATACCGATTAATACAGCAAAACTGAGAATAAGACCGATTAATTTACTTTTTGGATAACTCGAAGTTGGTGGTGTTGCCGCCGGAGTTGTCTGTGTACTCATGATTCATCATCTCCTTTTGGGAAGAGTTTATTCATATTAATAATAAACTCTGACGATAAATATTAATGAAGAAAAATAATAAAGTCGAAAATAATGCCAAATTACTCATAAAATAAGTGTCGCAAAACAAATCGGTCGGATGTTTTGCGAAGGATTTAGAGCAATTAAGAACTCTCTTTTTTCTGTTGTAAAACAACACGATACTCAATAAATACACATTGTGTTGTTACTATAAGATTTCGACAATACAGTGGGAATTCCTTCATCGAACTGTTTAAATTTAGTCGAAAATACACGAAATGTAAAAAACCTCCTATAACAGGAGGTTTTTTATTATAGTATTTTGTTAATGAAAGAGAATTGGCGAATTCATGCTGTTGGCAAATAAGTAGTTAATGATGGATTATAAACAATATGGCTAAATAATAGAGAATTCAAAGTTAATTGGCTATTATTAGTGGCTAATCTGTTGTTGATAACCCTTAATTGTTTTATTGGCCTGCATACTGCATATCTCATTATGAATACACGATTCGTCAAAAAATTATTGCTTATCGATGTTCATTCCTTTTAATAAGGCTTGTTCGGAATGCTCCATGTGGATGCGGGCAATTTCACGGGCTTGCGCCGGATTGCGATCGGCAATGGCTTCAACGAGCAGGCGATGCTCTTCCCAGGTTTTTACCAAACGCCCCGGTTGATTCATCGACATGGTACGGAAGCGCAAGGTTTGTTCGCGTAAATTGTGGATGATTTCCACGAGACGTTCGTTACGGGATGCTTTATAGAGTACTTCGTGGAAGTTAATGTCCGCTTCCACCACTTTGTCCATATTTTTTTCTTCCATAAAGGTACCGATTTCGACGAGCATGCGTTCTAAAAACTCAATCTCATCCGGTGTGATGCGTTCCGCCGCTAATTGGGCTGCCAATTCTTCAAGGGCGGAGCGGATTTCAAATACTTGTGTTACGTCTTTTAACGAAATGTCGGCTACATAGGTGCCGCGATGGGGAATCATAACAACAAAGCCTTCCAATTCCAACTTACGGATGGCTTCGCGCACCGGTGTACGGCTTACCCCTAATTCTTCGGCCAAAGGCACTTCCATTAATCGTTCGCCCGGTTTGAAAACACCGTCGCGAATGGCTTGACGCAAGGTTTCACATACAACTTCACGAAGCGGTTTGTAAGAGTTTAATACGATTGGTTGTAAACGTCCTAGATCTTTGTTCATTAGGCTAAAGCCTCCTTGCCGTGGGTTTTAGTAATTAAGGAAAGCCAATTGTGGCCGGCCGCTTTAATTTCCTCTTGCAACGTCAGTGCTTCGCGAGCCGCATCGAGATAAACGACCATGGTAGGACCGCTGCCGGTCATGATAGTGGTATAACCGCGGTCAGTGAAAAATTTCTTGCAACTTTCGAGTTCCGGATGAAGCGGGAAAATTAATTCTTCAAAGGTATTGCCGCTGACCTTCATAGCCTCTTTGATGTCGCCGTCGTTAATGGCTTTTTCAACGGCATCGATAGTTTGGCTGTTAAATTGCGATTCATTGTTAAAACGACTATAAGCCGCCGCGGTGGATATGGATAATTCCGGTTTTACCACGAGGAGCCAATGAGGTCTGCCGGTCGGCAAGTAGCTCAGTTCTTCGCCGCGTCCTTTACCACGCGCCGTGCCGCCCTTCATGAGGAACGGTACATCAGAACCGAGGCCGTTAGCGAGGGTCATGAGTTCGTCGTCGGTAAGGCGCAGGTCCCAGAATTTATTGAGCCCCAAGAGCATAGCGGCCGCATCGGAGCTGCCACCGCCAAGTCCCGCTGCAGGTGGTACGCGTTTTAATAAGTGGATGGCGCCGCCGGTAGTGCAACCCGTATAGGTTTGCACGGCCCGCAAAGCTTTCATGGCCAAGTTTGTTTCGTCATAGGCCATCATGTCGTTCATGTATTGAGGTAATTCCGGTGCGGAACCGGAGAAAACGACGGAATGATGTTTGGCAAAATAAATAGAATCACCCAAATAAATGGATTGGAAAATAGTATCGATATTGTGATACCCGTCATCGCGCTTATTGAGAATAGCTAAACCGATGTTAATTTTGCTGAAGCTAAGTTGCTCCATGGATATCCTCCTTTGTGTGATGAATGGATAGATTACTCGCTTTTATCGGTTAATTATCTAGTTGAAATTATAAGTTGGTTAGGTTAAGATGAACATAGATATATTATACCTTAATAGCTTCTATATTTAACTATAAATTATACGCTATTAACGGACAAATTTCAATTTTTCTAGGAGGAACTATGCAGTTCAAGTGGGGTCAAACCGTAAACGCCATAGTTATGACGACCATCGGTTCATTAATTTTTGCCATAGGGCTTGATGCTTTTATTGTACCACACAAGTTGGTATCCGGTAGCTTAAGCGGTGTCGCATTAATGCTTTATTATCTGACGGGAATTCAGGTCGGTACTTTGAATCTCTTGCTTAACTTACCGATACTCTGGGCTGCCTATCGCTGGCTGGGCCGTTTGCATTTGATGATTACCATCTTCGGAACGGCGGTAATTTCCCTCTTAATCAACGTCTTTGAATTTATGGCCGATTATCATATGACGCAGGATCCTTTGATTGGATCGTTGCTCGGTGGTATTTTATGCGGTCTCGGTCTTGGCATCGTGTATCGCTCCGGCGGTAATACGGGCGGCCTTGATCCGATTGCCATGATTATTCGCAAATATTACGGCCTTCAGATGGGCAGTATTATTTTTGGCATCAACTTTGTTATTTTAGTCGCAGCGGCTATAGTAATCAGTGTGGAAGCGGCGGCGATTACGTTGGTAAGCATTTATGTACAAGCTATGGTTACCAACAAAGTAGTAGTTGGTTTTAATCAGCGCAAAGCTATTTTTATTATTTCCACGTGTCCGTATAAAATCTGTGATGTTATTATTCACCAAATCGGTCGTGGCGCCACGATTTTAAACGGTGAAGGCGCTTACACGCATCAGCACAAACAGGTTATTTTGGTAGTTGTAGGCCTTATGCAGGTGGCAAAGTTGAAAGCGGCCGTGCAAAAAGAAGATCCGTCGGCCTTCATGATTTTATCCGATGCGGCGGAAGTTATCGGACAAGGTTTTACCATTCCGTTGGCTACGCCGGCTACGGTGAATGCCGCCATTGAGCGGTCCGTGCAGACCGGTGCTATGAGTGATGCGTTGCCGGAAGAACCGAGCGGAACAGGCGAACATAAAGCGTAAGTCCGCTATGGCAAAGGCCGGGCTGATACTTTGCAGAGGTTTAATATAGTTTTGATGTAGTTTTACTAGGAATTGAGAGATGAGTGAGTCAGATTTTTGACAACAGAGAATAGGGGGAGCAACATGGAAAAAGACTGGCGTACAACGATAAAGGTCATGATTTTGGTGACGTTCGGGACGATGCTGTTTTCCTTCGGGGTCAATTCGTTTATTGTACCTCATAAGCTCGTAAGTGGCGGTATCAGCGGCATTGCGTTGATGTTATATTACTTAACGGGTATTCAAATCGGTACATTGAACTTAATTTTAAATATTCCGATTTTGTATGCGGCCTATCGTTGGCTCGGTCATTGGCATTTAATGATTACCATCTTCGGTACGGTTGTTTCATCGTTCATGATTAATGCGTTTAGTTTTATGAACGTGTATCATTTGACGACGGACCCGTTGGTAGGCGCTATTTTAGGCGGGATTTTTACCGGTCTCGGCATGGGGACTATTTATCGGTCCGGCGGTAATGCGGGCGGCCTTGATCCCATTGCGTTGATTATTCGTAAGTATTACGGGCTACAAATGGGGAGTGTATCACTGGGTATCAACTGTGTGATTCTCTTTGTGGCCAGCTTCATAATCAGTGTGGAAGCGGCGGCCATTACGTTGGTATGCATTTATATTGCGGCCATGATTACGAACCGTGTAGTAGTCGGCTTCAGTCAGCGTAAAGCGGTATTTATTATTTCCTATAAACCATACAAGATTTGTGATTTGATTTTGTATCAATTCGGTCGCGGGGCTACGATTCTAAATGGTGAAGGGGCCTACACACATCAGCATAAGCAAGTGATTCTGGTGGTAGTCAGTCTCATGCAGGTGGCGAAGTTGAAAGAAGCGGTGCAAAAAGAAGACCCCACGGCGTTCCTCATGGTTACCGATGTGGCTGAAGTTATTGGCCGCGGTTTTTCCATTAAATCTTCAGCAGCCACGCAACAAGCCATTGAGCGTGTTCGGGCTCAGGTTGAAATGAATGATTAAATGAGTTTGGCGATACATGAAAGTTAAACGTTTATATTTTAGTAGATAGTCGTTCCTGATTTTAAGGAATTTTACAGTATATTCAATACAATTGGAGGCTGCACTATGGCACATGAATTAGCAGGTAAATTGGTTCGTCCGGAAGATTTGATTAACTTAGAGGCGGTAATTGAAGCCTATTATAACCAAAAACCGGATTATGACAAACCGGAACAGCGCATTTCTTTCGGTACATCCGGTCATCGCGGTAAATCGTTAGCGGGCAGTTTTAATGAGCTTCATGTGGCAGCCATTGCACAGGCTATTTGTGACGGGCGTAAGGAGTTTGGTGCCACCGGCGTTTGCTTCGTCGGGCATGATACGCATGCGTTGTCGGAACCGGCGTTGGAAACGGTTCTCGAAGTACTGGCTGCCAATGGTGTAGTGGCGGCGGTAGACGGTGAAAATGGCTTTGTACCGACTCCGAGTGTTTCGCGTGCCATCATTCGTTACAATGAAATTATTGATAAACAAGAGAAAATTGCCTTTGTGCCGGACTTTTTAAAAGAAAAAGTAGGTCACGGCAAAGCGGACGGCATCATCATTACACCGTCCCATAATCCGCCGGACCAGGGCGGCATCAAATACAATCCGATTAACGGCGGCCCCGCTGATACGACGGTGACGAAGTGGATTGAAAATAAGGCTAATGAATATTTGCAAAACGGCGGTGAAGGTATTCGTCGGGTGGCCATCGATGAAATTGATTCGGCGTTGCAATGGGAATATGATTACAAAGGTCTTTATGTTAAAGAGTTGGCTGATGTGATTAACATGGATGCCATTCGTAAAGCAAAACCTAAAGTGCTCATCAATGCTCTCGGCGGCAGCGGCATGGAATATTGGGAAGCCATCAGCGAAGAGTATGGCCTTGATTTAGATATTATTAACAATGAGTACGACCCGACGTTTAGCTTTATGCCTTATGACCATGATGGGGTTGTGCGTATGGATTGCTCCTCCGAATATGCCATGGCGGATGTGATTGCCAAAATCGGTGATTATGATTTGGCCGTGGGAAATGATCCTGACTACGATCGTTACGGTATTGTTACGCAAGATGGCCTTATGGCACCAAATCACTTCTTGGTGGCAGCCGGCGCGTATCTGTTCTTGAATCGCAGTTGGCAGGGTAAAGGTTTTGGGAAAACCGCCGTTGTGACTCAGATGGTGGATAAATTCTGTAGCGATAACGGCATTAAAGTGTATGAAGTGCCGGTAGGCTTTAAGTATTTTTCTTCGCTGTTATTTGACGGCACCATCGGTATCGGCGGCGAAGAAAGTGCCGGTGCTTCGTTCCTCAAAAAAGATGGTACGGTTTGGACCACGGATAAAGACGGTATCATTATGGGCCTCTTGGCCATGGAAATGTTTGCCGTTACCAATGGCCTGACGCCGGATGTTCTCTATACATTCCTTACGAAACGTTACGGCGATCCCGTGTTTGAACGCATTGATGCTCCTTGCAGTAAGGCTGCGAAGGAACGGTTGAGTCAATTACAATCGAGTGATGTGACGGCTACGGAGCTTGCCGGTGAAGCGATTGAAGATATTCGCACTACCTCGCTGTATGGTGACTATGCTATCGGCGGATTGCGCATTACGACGGCCAATAGCTTTTTGGTAGCCCGCCCGTCCGGCACGGAAGACTTGTATAAGGTGTATGCAGAAACATTCCAAGGTGATGAGGCGTTGGCACAACTTTTGAAAGCCGGTCAGGAATTGGTTGATGAAGTAACGTCCCGCTAGCAGTCTATATGGTATTGCGCCACGAATTGTGGTATAATATAACATCATTGAAATTAGAGAGTACTGATAATGTAGGTATAAGGGAAAGGTGAATCGCATGAAAGTAGTTGTAACCGTAGTAGGGGTAGACCGAGTAGGTATTATTGCGCGTGTAGCTACCGTATTGGCTGAGAACGATGTAAATATTGTATCGATTAACCAGACGATTTTAGACGGTATGTTTAACATGATTATGATGTGTGAAGCTAAGGATCAGACAGCTTTACCTAAAGTGCAGGCAGCTTTGAAAGCTGAAGGGGAAGCTTTGGGCGTTCAGATTCAGGCGCAACATGCGGATATCTTCCTCAGCATGCATCGTATAGGGTAGGTGATGATATGTTAAGTATTGAAAATATCCTCGAAACCAACCAGATGATTCATGACAATAAATTGGATGTTCGTACCATTACGATGGGCATCAGTTTATTGGGGTGTACAGCCGTAGACGGCAATACCCTTTGTGATCGTATTTATGATCATATTACTAAAGAAGCGGAACACTTGGTAGCCACCGGTGAAGCCATTGAGCGCGAATACGGTGTGCCGATTATTAATAAGCGCGTATCTGTTACGCCGATTTCACTTGTGGCGGCGGGTAGTGATTTAATCAATTATGTGCCCGTAGCCAAAGCCTTGGATAAAGCAGCCAAAGCTGTGGGTGTTAACTTTATCGGCGGTTTTTCTGCCTTGGTAAGTAAAGGTTATACCGATGGCGACCGTCGTTTAATTGCGTCCATTCCGGAAGCCTTGGCGACGACTGATTTAGTATGCAGTTCTGTAGGTATCGGTTCCACTAAAGCGGGCATCAATATGGATGCCGTAGCAGAAATGGGTCGTATTGTTAAACAAACAGCCGAACTTACAGCGGACCGTGATGCTTTCGGTTGTGCTAAGCTTGTTATTTTTTGTAATCCTGTTGAAGACAACCCGTTTATGGCCGGTGCCTTCCATGGTGTTACGGAAGGCAATACGACGATTAGCGTCGGTGTCAGCGGACCGGGCGTTGTTAAGCATGCCTTAGAAGCAGTACGGGGACGACCTTTTGACGAAGTGGCGGAAACGATTAAACGTACGGCTTTCAAGATTACGCGCGTAGGTCAATTGGTGGCTCAGGAAGCGTCGCGGCGTTTGGGTAAGCAGTTCGGGATTATCGATTTATCCTTGGCGCCTACGCCTGCTGTAGGTGATTCGGTAGCGCATGTTTTGGAAGAAATGGGCATTACCTCTTGTGGGGCTCATGGCACTACGGCGGCATTAGCTTTGTTGAATGATGCGGTTAAAAAAGGCGGGCTCATGGCATCGTCTCATGTAGGCGGTCTCAGCGGTGCGTTTATCCCTGTAAGTGAAGATAAAGGCATGATTGATGCCGTATCCGTAGGCAGTTTAAGTTTAGAAAAATTAGAAGCCATGACCTGTGTGTGCTCTGTAGGGCTTGATATGATCGCCGTACCGGGGGACACATCGGCAGCTACTATTTCGGCAATTATTGCCGATGAAGCGGCTATTGGCATGATTAATAATAAAACAACAGCTGTTCGTTTGATTCCGGTTCCGGGTAAAACTGTGGGCGAAATGGTTGAATTCGGCGGCTTATTGGGCTATTGCCCAATCATTGAAGTAAGTCCGTTTGGGGCGGAAGAGTTTATCCAGCGCGGTGGACGAATTCCGGCACCTGTACGCAGTCTTACGAACTAAGAACGAGCACGAGGAGGTGCGGTAATGACGGTGTACGTGTGGGCATTCGTGGTGGCGTTGGTCATCTCGTTTGCGATTACACCGCTGATTAAAAGGTTGGCGATTAACATTGGGGCTATGGATAAGCCGGATGCGCGTAAGGTGCATCACGGTTCCATTCCTCGCTTAGGTGGCTTGGCCATCTTTATAGGCTATATTGTTTCGGTCCTCTATACCGTAAAAGATTTGCAGGCCGTAATGGGACTCTTATTGGGTTCCGTTGTGCTTGTGGGTGTCGGTATTTGGGACGATGTGAAGCAAATTGGTCCAAAAACAAAATTAACAGGTCAAATTTTAGCGGCGGTTGTAGTCGTGGCCTTTGGTAACCAGGTTGAATTTATTACCAATCCTTGGGGTCATGTGTTCTACTTGGGCTTTTTGTCGATACCGCTTACCATCTTTTGGATTGTAGGCTTTACGAATATTGTAAACCTTATAGATGGTCTTGACGGTTTGGCAGCCGGCATTTCATTGATTTCAAGCCTGACTATTTTCACAATTTTGTGGCAAATGGGCCAGGTTGACTTAGCGTGCGTTGCGTTGGCTTTGGCCGGTGCGGCGCTCGGTTTCTTGCGTTACAATTTCAACCCTGCAAAAATCTTCATGGGTGATACGGGCAGTATGTTATTGGGCTATACAATGGCCACAATTTCCGTTATGGGTGCCGTAAAAACGGCCGCCACCATTTCGTTGGTAGTACCGGTAATTGTATTAGGCCTGCCTATTTTAGACACTACCTTTGCCATCATTCGTCGTAAGATTAACGGCCGACCGGTATTTAAACCGGATAAAGGCCATATGCATCATCGCCTGTTGGCACTCGGCTTGTCGCAAAAACAAGCTGTATTGTTGATGTATGCCGTTACGGCATTGTTGGGCTATGTAGCTATTTTGTTGGCAAAAGTAAATATATTGGTCGGCATTATTATAGTGTTGGCTATTTTGTGTGTTTGCGTGTTTATTGCAACTAAATTGGGGATGATTGCGAAAGATGAAGTCATTGCCGAGGAAAATAGAGCAGCAAATAGACATTAATATAGGTGCGCTTGTACGCTTGTACAAGCGCCTTCGTAGCATACAGGGTATGTAGGCTGGCTAATCATGGGAGGTATTATTACATGTTGAAAGTGATGACAATTTTTGGGACCCGTCCCGAAGCGATTAAGATGGCGCCGGTAGTTAAGGCTTTACAAGCTGCTCCGGATATGGAAGCGATTGTGACGGTAACGGCACAGCATCGTGAAATGCTCGATCAGGTTTTGGATTTATTTGCGATTACGCCGGACTATGATTTGAACATCATGAGTCAGGGCCAAACTTTATATGATGTGACAACCAGAGCCTTAGAAGGGCTAAAGGATGTGTTAAAAGAAGCAAAACCTGATGTAGTACTCGTTCATGGTGATACGACAACTACTTTTGCCGGCGCGTTAGCCGCTTTTTATCAGGAAATTCCGGTAGGCCATGTAGAAGCCGGCCTCAGAACGGGTAATATTTACTCACCGTTCCCTGAAGAAATGAACCGCAAATTGACCGGGTCTTTGGCAACCTATCACTTTGCGCCGACTTCCAGTGCGGAAAAGAACTTGATGAAAGAAAATATCGGTTCGGCTCATTTATATGTGACCGGCAATACCGTTATTGATGCCCTTCAGACTACGGTTAAAGATAACTACCAATTTGAAGAAGATTTGCTTAATAATTTAGATTATAAAAATCGTCGTATTGTGCTCGTAACGACCCATCGTCGTGAAAACCTCGGTGAACCGATGCGTCATGTATATCAAGCCATTCACCGCTTGGTCGATGAATTTGATGATATTGAAGTCGTATTCCCGGTACATAAAAATCCGAAAGTTCGTAAAATTGTTAAAGAAGTATTGGGTGATGTAGAACGCGTTCACTTAATCGATCCGCTCGAATATGAACCGTTTGCCAATTTAATGGCTCGTTCTTACTTATTGATGACCGATTCCGGCGGGATTCAAGAAGAAGCACCGGCTTTGGGCAAACCGGTATTGGTACTTCGCAATACAACGGAACGTCCGGAAGCGGTAACGGCCGGAACAGTACGCCTGGTAGGGACTGATGAAAATACGGTCTATGATACAGCCCATCGATTATTGGCGGATAAAGATGCTTATGATGTGATGGCCAACTCCGTAAATCCGTATGGTGACGGTGTTGCGTCCAATCGTATTGTTGAAGCACTGCGCTTTGAATTTTTGCATAGCGGTAAAAAACCGAGCCGTTTCGGTTATTAATTTATAGTATTTAGGTAGTAAATAGCTGATGTTATTAACGCCCTTAGTTATATATATCAGCTAATGTATCTACCGCTCGTAAGGCCGTTTTTTTACTAAAAACTTTGAAAAAACGGCCCTTGTATTCGTAAAAAGTATACACAACATTCTTAAATATAATAAAAAGATTAGTGATGAATTATAATTAAAAACGAAAAAAGAATCGATGAACAGCTTGAAACTTATATTGTTTTAAAAATTGAATTCATTAATAATTTTTATAATAAGAAAATTGGATAAAAGTATACTTGTTATAGGTATATTGGCTAAACGTATGACAAAATGTTATAATTTAGTGAAAGTTGAATTTTGTTATAATAAAGAAGTTAGAGATTAGTAGTATTCATAGTTTCCCCGTTTTAACCATCACAAAGAAGGTGATTCCAATGAAGCGACTCGATCCAACCACACTAAAAGCACTGAATGTGGCCTTATCGGCAGGTTTCTCCCTGTTGGTCAGCATTCTGGGCTGTCTGGCTATAGGCCGTGGCTTAGACTATCTGTTTGATGCGTCACCATGGTTTACGCTGATAGGAGGGCTAGTAGGAGGATTAGGAGGCCTGTACTCCTTGTATCTTCGGGTTGTGTCGTGAGGGGCTTAATCGTGGAGGTATTCTTGGATTTTGTAAAACGTATGACTTGTTACCTTATCGTGGTAACCGTAGCATCTACATTATTATTAGAAGTCTTTGATTACGAGAGATACATTTTAGGCTGGGTTTGGGGTTGTGCTATTAATTTATTATATTTATTGATTTTAGGTTTATGGGGTTATAAACTTCGCCATAAAGAACTACGTACTATTGAAAAAGCGACTAAGCTGGGTACTTTAATTCGTATTACGCTGGTCGCCATCGGCACCTTGCTGGCCGTTTATTTATTTGAGAATTTTCCGTTTGTACCATATATGTTGGGCTTGATGCTATGGCGTCCGTTGACGATATACGAACGCATCCGGTATAACCAAGCGGATAGTCCCAATGTGATTTAATGTGTATTAATCAAAATTTCGATAGAGTAATGGGGTAGCAATATAGGCGAAAGGAGGTGAACCTTATGGAATTACATACCGGGACTCATGACGTCGTTCACATGTGGGGCATGGCTTTTAATATGGATACTATCTATATGACTTGGGTAGTGTTTGCTATTATTATAGTCGTTGCCTTTTTTGCTACACGGCAGGTCAATATGGTTCCATCAGGCGTACAAAATGTAGTTGAGTTTATTTTAGAAGCTATTGGAAGTCAATTAAAAGGTCCTTTAGGTAAACACTTTAGTAAGGTAAGTTCGCTACTATTTACTTTCTTTGTTTTTATCTTAGTAAGTAATGAATTGGGGCTGATACCGAGTCCCCATATTTTGACATCGCCTACTAACGATTTAAATACGACCTTAGGTCTGGCCTTGGCCAGCTCAGTGAGTATTTGGGTTATTGGGGCAAAGATGAAAGGACCGTCTTATTTTAAGCATTTCTTTCAGCCCTTTGCCGTATTTGTTATCTTCCACATCATGGAAGAAATCTCTAAGCCGGTGACGCTCAGCTTTCGTCTATTCGGCAACATTGTAGCAGGTGAAATTGTATTAGAGTTGTTAAACGGTTTGGCACCGTATTTGACACCGATTATTTGGCTCGTATTCAGCTTATTTGTCGGCGTTATTCAGGCCTTCGTTTTTACAATTCTCGTGACGTCATACTTGGGTATGGCAATCAACGATGAGGAACATTAATCACCACGGTATTACCAACCATTATTTTGAGTATCTCAGGTTGTATTCGTAACATTTTCTAGGAGGATTTTATTATGGAAAAAGCAATTTTGTTGTCAGTAAGTGTATTCAGTGCTTGTTTAGTGGCAGGTTTGGCAGCGATCGCAGCAGCTTTTGGTGATGCATTGGCAGTTCGTAAAGCATTTGAAGGTATGACTCGTCAGCCTGAAATGGCCGGTAAGATTATGACTAATTTATTTATTTCCATCGGTTTGATCGAATCTATTCCTATCATTGCTACCGTTATCGCCATCGTACTTGTATTTACTGATGTTATCGTTGGTAAATTATAATTCGGTTCTTTATTAAATTGAACAGACATAAGAAGGCAAGTTATAATTCCAAGTTTAAGAGGGGGTTACGCCGTTGGTAGAAATAAACGGTACATTGCTGGTTCAATTTATCAATTTCTTTATTTTAGTTGCTATTTTAGCAAAATTTGCGTTTAAACCTTTAGTCGGTGTGATGGAAGCCCGTCGCAAGAAGATTGAAGGCGATTTGGCGAATGCACAGGCTACTTTGGATTCTGCGGAAGCTACCAAAAAAGAGTATGAAGCACAATTAGCCAATGCTCGTAAAGAAGCTCAAGCGATTGTTGAAAAGGCAGCCCAATTGGCTGAACGGAATACGCAGGCTCAAATTAAGGAATTAAAAGAACAGCTAGTACGTGAAAAAGAAGAAGCTCGTAACGAAATTGCCCGTGAACAAGCAAAAGCTATGGAAAAAATGCGTGAAGATATGATTTCACTTTCTATGGCCATTGCCGGCAAAATTGTTGCTAAGAATATGGATAGTCAAGCCAATGTGGACCTTGTTAAAGAAGCCATTGAAAAGCTTGACAGTAAAGCATTAGGGTGATTGGTATGAGCGTAGACATTGTAACAGATAAATACAGTACCGCTATCTTTGAATTGGCGCAGGAACAGCAAATTCTGGAACAAATGGAAACGGATCTTTCCTACGTAAAAGAAGTTATGGATACGCAGCCTGAATTAGGCACCTTATTGTTGTACCCGGCCCTCGATGCAGAGGCAAAATGCAATGTTTTGGCCAAAATATTCGGTGAAGCCATTAATACGATGGCACTTAACACCTTATTTGTTATGGTCAAACGCGGACGCATACGGTATATTCAGTCTGCCATTGCTGAGTTTATTAACAAAGCACGGGAAGCACGTGGCATTTTCTCCGCCACTGTTACAGTGAGTGAAGCAATGCCGGACGAGATTTATACGCAGTTGGCCGATAAATTAAAAGCGATTACGGGTAAGCAATATATTTTTACAATCAAAGTGGACCCAACCATTCTGGGCGGCTTTATTATCCAAATTGGTGATACGCGTATTGATGCAAGTTTGATGCGTCGTATGGAGGATTTAAAGAAATATTTGCTTAAGTCCGATACAACAGAGATTGGGGTGAATGGTTAAGTATGAAAATGAAGCCTGAAGAAATTACTGCCATAATTAAACAGCAGATTCAGGACTATGATGTGGAACTTAACGTTGATGATGTGGGTACCGTACTCGAAGTAGGTGACGGTATTGCGCATATTTACGGTCTTGAAAAGGCCATGGCAGGTGAATTGTTAGAATTACCTCATGGTGTTTATGGGATGGTACAGAACCTCGAATTAGATAACGTAGGGGCTGTATTGTTAGGTAATGATTTCCTTATTAAAGAAGGGGACCAGGTACGCCGTACAGGTCGTATCATGCAGGTTCCTGTAGGTGAACAACTTATCGGTCGTGTAGTTAATGCCTTGGGTCAGCCGATTGACGGCAAGGGATCCATTACGGCAGAAGATCATCGACCAATTGAATACCCGGCACCGGGCATTGCGGATCGTAAATCCGTATTTGAACCGTTGCAAACCGGTTTGAAAGCAATCGACGCCATGGTACCTATCGGTCGTGGCCAGCGTGAACTTATTATCGGTGACCGCGGTACCGGTAAATCGGCGATTGCCATCGATACCATTTTGAATCAAAAAGGTCAGGATGTAATCTGTATTTATGTGGCTATCGGTCAGAAAGAATCTACCGTAGCTCGTGTAGTACAGAAATTACAGGAAGCCGGCGCTATGGATTACACTATCGTAGTATCGGCCGGTGCCTCTGAAGGCGCTCCTATGCAGTATATTGCTCCGTATGCGGGTGTTGCCATGGGTGAACATTTCATGTACCAGGGCAAACATGTACTTTGTGTATATGATGATTTATCCAAACAGGCAGCGGCTTATCGTGCCATGAGTTTGTTACTTCGTCGTCCACCGGGACGTGAAGCATATCCAGGGGACGTATTTTATTTACACTCTCGTTTGTTAGAACGAGCTGCTAAATTATCTGATGAATTGGGCGGCGGTTCCATTACGGCCTTGCCGATTATTGAAACGCAAGCCGGTGACGTATCCGCTTATATTCCTACGAACGTAATTTCCATTACGGATGGTCAGATTTTCCTTGGCACCGATATGTTCTACTCCGGGATTCGTCCGGCTGTTGACGTAGGTTTGTCTGTATCCCGTGTAGGCGGTAGCGCCCAGATTAAAGCGATGAAACAAGTTGCCGGTAAATTGCGTCTCGATTTGGCGCAATATCGTGAGTTGGCAGCCTTTGCTCAGTTCGGCTCCGACCTTGATAAATCGACCAAAGCACAGCTTGATCGCGGCGAACGTTTGACAGAAATGTTAAAACAGCCTCAGTACTCACCTCTTAAAGTTGAAGAACAGGTAGTTTGTCTATATGCCGGCATTAACGGTTACTTTGCCTCTATTGAAGTAGCCGATGTTCCTGCATTCCAGAATGAATTATTGCGTTATGTTCACAGCAACTACAGTGAAATTTTAACGAATATTCAAACATCCAGAATCTTAGACAAAGATACGGAAGAACTTTTGATAAAAGCGATTAATGAATGCATTGAATCCTTTGGTACTTCCCATCACTTGATTACTTCTGAGGAGGCGTAGGCGATGAGCAGTGCACAGGATTTACGTAAGCGCATTAAAAGTGTTACGAATACGCAGCAGATTACGAAGGCCATGAAAATGGTAGCGTCTGCTCGATTGCGCCGTGCACAGGCCAAAGCAAAATCTACGGAACCATATGCAGAAAAGTTAGGTCAAATCCTCACAAATGTATCTGCTACATTAGAACCTGAGGTGTTGGCGTCCTATCCGTTAACCGCGGTACGCGAGGTTTCGCGAACCTTATATATTCTGATTGGCGCCGACAAAGGCTTAGCTGGTGCTTATACCAGTAATTTGATTAAATATTTTGCACAGGAAACTCGTGAAAAAGCACCTGATACGTATGAGACGATTACGGTTGGTCGTAAGCCGACTGATTACTTGAAGTATCATCAGTATCCGGTAACGAATTCTCATGTAGGTTTTTCCGACAAACCGGAATACAGCCATGCTAAACAAATTGTAGATGAAGCATCTAAGTTGTTTTTAGAAGGCGAAGTTGACGAAGTTATCTTGATTTATACTCATTTCGTAAACTCTTTAACGCAGAACGTGACCAGCGTGAAATTATTGCCGGTTGTCACGGAGCCGCATCATGAAGGGGAGCTTAATGAGCTATATATTTATGAACCTTCCGAAAAAACTATTTATGACCAATTGTTGCCTAAATATTTGGAAATTACTGTGTATAACGCTTTATTGCAAGCTTCCGCCAGTGAGCTTGGCGCTCGCATGACGGCTATGACTTCTGCAACAGATAATGCAGGGGATTTAATCAGCTCACTTAATTTGGAATACAATAAATTACGACAAGCCGGCATTACCAATGAAATTTCTGAAATTGTCGGTGGTGCTAATGCCTTGCAATAGGTATAACTACAAAGGAGGAGAGACCTCTTAAATGAGTAATAATATCGGTAAAGTTGTACAGGTTATCGGACCGGTAGTCGACGTTCTCTTTACGGCGGGAGAGCTTCCGGCTATTTACAACGCAATTCATATTAAAAAAACAAGCGAATCCGGCAAAGACGAAGTGATTGTGGTTGAAGTAATGCAACACTTAGGTGATGACACCGTGCGTGCCGTTGCCATGAGTTCTACGGATGGCCTGACTCGCGGTATGGAAGCGGTGGACACAGGAGCCCCTATTTCCGTGCCGGTTGGTGATGGCGTGCTTGGCCGTATCTTTAACGTACTTGGTGAAACGGTTGACCATGATGATACGCCGGTAAAGGCGTCTGAAATGTGGCCGATTCATCGTCCGGCCCCTAAATTTGATGATTTAGCTCCGGAAACCACCATTTTAGAAACAGGTATTAAGGTCGTTGACCTTATTGCGCCGTATGTAAAAGGTGGTAAAATCGGTTTATTCGGCGGTGCCGGTGTAGGTAAAACCGTATTAATCATGGAATTAATCCATAATATCGCAACGGAACATGGCGGTTACTCCGTATTCTCCGGTGTAGGTGAACGTACTCGTGAAGGTAATGACCTTTGGAACGAAATGAAGGAATCCGGCGTTATTTCCAAAACAGCATTGGTTTACGGCCAGATGAATGAACCACCGGGAGCGCGTATGCGTGTAGGCTTAACGGGCCTCACCATGGCTGAATATTTCCGTGACGTACAGAAACAGGACGTACTCTTATTCATCGATAACATTTTCCGTTTCATTCAGGCCGGCTCGGAAGTATCCGCGTTGCTCGGTCGTATGCCGTCGGCCGTAGGTTACCAACCAACCTTGGCCAATGACGTAGGGGCCCTTCAGGAACGTATTACCTCCACTAAAGAAGGTTCCATCACGTCCGTACAGGCCGTATACGTACCTGCCGATGACTTGACTGACCCGGCTCCGGCTGCTACGTTTGCGCATTTGGATGCGACCACCGTATTGTCCCGTTCCATCGCTGAAATCGGGATTTATCCGGCTGTGGATCCGCTCGACTCCACCAGCCGTATCTTGGATCCGTTAGTTTTGGGTGAAGAACATTATAAAATTGCCCGCGGCGTACAGGAAGTATTGCAGAAATATAAAGATTTACAAGATATTATCGCAATCCTCGGTATGGAAGAATTGTCGGAAGAAGATAAATTGACCGTTGCCCGTGCCCGTAAAATTCAACGTTTCCTCAGCCAGCCATTCTTCGTAGCCGAAGTATTTACCGGTTCGCCAGGTAAGTATGTACCGCTTAAAGAAACTTTGCGCGGCTTCAAAGAAATCTTGGAAGGTAAACATGATGATTTACCGGAAAATGCATTCTACATGGTAGGCACCATTGATGAAGCCATTGCTAAAGGAAAGGAATTGACGGAGAAGGGGGAATAGTTCATGAGTGAAGGCAAGACCATGCATCTCGATGTAATTACCCCTGACAAAAAGGCCTTTTCGGGTGAGGTTAAATTTGTGGTAGTGCGCACTGAATTGGGCGAACTCGGTATTTTACCGCGCCATGCCGATTTAGTGGCAGCCCTTGAAATTGCACCGCTTCGCATTGATTTACCGGACGGTACGCGCCAATTTATGGCTAATTTCGGCGGTTTTATGGAAATTAAAAATAATGTAATTACCATTGTAACGCCGAATTGCGAATTGCCTGACGAAATCGACGAAGACCGTGCCAAACGCGCTAAAGCACGTGCGGAAGAACGTTTGAAATCAAGAAATGCAGACATAGACTTCCATCGCGCTGAGCTCGCACTACAACGTTCCTTATTGCGTATTGATGTTAAGCACAAAGTATAAGTCATACGCGTAAGTACAAAAAAACAAATACAATTTAGGGACTGCTTCGGCAGTCCCTTTTTTGATGTAGTATAAAGTTTGTATTGCTTAATTATGAATTAAAATAGAGGGTCAAAAAAGTAAATTGGCGGTCCGGGGAGGAAAAAAAAGATGAAAAGATACTCCCAAAAGTACTATAGGAGTGTACTGATTTATAGTTGTTAATTTTGGTTTGCTATAGTTTAGGGCTATAGCAACAGCGGGCTGTGATTTTAAGCCTATATATTTTTGATTCAGTTATATTGCTGACTTTTGCCATAAATTGCACTAAGTATACACTTTGAAATATGACGTAAAACTGCTTACAAAGTGTCCACTGTGAAAAGAATGACGTAAAACTCTTGTTGACAGCTTTTTGAATGATTGGTATAGTTATCACATCGAAACGACAACGAGTCATCGATAGCCTACATCAACATACAGTATCGACGATGAAGAGATAAGTAAACGCAGGGCGTTGGCACAGAGAGTCCCGTAAGGTGGAAGGGGATGCAAAAGAATGCGAAGAAAATGGTCTTGGAGTATCCGAGGTGGAATGCGCAAGCTTTAGTCTCGGCGGATGCAACCGTTATAATGCCACGGTATAATCTTACAACTGTAAGACGTACCGGCTGAGGGCAGAGCCGTGAGGTTTTGCTAAATCAAGGTGGTAACACGTTATAGACGTCCTTGTTCACAGCGGTGAATGGAGGATGTTTTTTTATACCGAATTTAGAGGTAACCGATACGCGCCAAACATCAGCCAACATCATACCGGTAAAGCATATCGGTAAACTTAGGTAAATGTTGATAGTCTTAACAGCTGTAAACGAACAACGGAGTTGAGAGGCCGTTGCTCGGAGGGGTAGCTGGTTAATGAATCTGTTAGGCACTGAGAAATGAGTTTTACAAGTTTGAGAAAGATGAGAGACGATGAACTTAGGGAGGAGGGATGCACAATGCCCATAACGGTAGTGAAGGATTTACCGGCCATAAAAAAATTGGCAGAAGAAAACATCTTCGTTATGGATACGGCAAGAGCCGAAACACAAGATATTCGGCCACTACAAATTCTAATCGTTAACTTGATGCCGACCAAAGAAGTGACGGAAACGCAAATTCTAAGAGCATTAAGTAACACGCCGTTGCAACTGGACATTACCTTGCTGCATATGGCAAGCCATAAAGCGGCCCATACATCAGAACATCATTTGAGTTCCTTCTATCGAACCTTCGATGAAATCAAAGAACGCTATTTTGACGGTATGATTATAACCGGCGCTCCCATTGAGCTGATGCCGTTTGAAGAAGTAAATTACTGGCAAGAGCTGACAGCCATTATGGACTGGCGCGAGGATCATGTATATTCGACACTCTACATCTGCTGGGGTGCTCAAGCGGGACTGTATTATCATTTCGGAATTGACAAAGAACTGTTGCCGACGAAGTTATTCGGGGTTTTTGAAAACGAGGTCCTTAATAAAAGGCCGATGTTGCTTCGCGGTATGGATGAAGTTTTCTACATGCCCCATTCAAGGCACACGACGGTACCGGTTGATGAGATCAAAGCCAATCCGGAATTAGAGATTTTAGCAGCCTCTGACAAAGCCGGTGCCGCCATAGTTCGTAGTCTGGACAACAAACACATTTTTGTGTTTGGCCATTCGGAATACGATAGGGATACCTTACAGCGGGAATATGAACGGGATAAAAACTTGGGACTCGACATCGATGTTCCTGAAAATTATTATCCTAATGATGACCCGACGAAGGCGCCCATCGTGCGTTGGCGGTCGACGGGAACGCTGATTTTTACAAACTGGCTCAACTATTATGTATACCAAGAAACACCGTACATAATTGAGCAGATTCAAAAAATGAAACAGCAACGCAATCAAAATCATACACAAGCTGTTTAAAGTAGTGTAAAGACCAAGCTTAATTGGTCGAAATAAAAATGGTATCGACAGCCCAAGCGGCTGCTATATATAAAACAAAGAGAGATAAAGGGATTGTCGGCGTGAGAAACCGACGTTGAGAAAAGGAGAGATTTTATTATGAGCAAACAGTACAAATTCGAAACAATCCAATTACATGAAGGTCAAGTTATCGACGAAACAGGCGCCCGTGCCGTGCCGATTCACCAAACTACAAGCTATGTATTTAAAGACGCACAGCAAGCGGCTGACCGTTTTGCCCTTCGCGATCCGGGTGCCATTTATTCCCGCCTCGGTACACCGACTAACGACGTCCTTGAAAAACGTATAGCTGCTTTAGAAGGCGGTGCCGGTGCTTTATCCGTAGGCTCCGGTTCGGCAGCCATTACTTACGCTATTGAAAACGTGGCCGGTACCGGCGATAACATCATCGCTGCCTCCACTTTGTACGGTGGCACATATAACTTATTCAGCTCTACCTTGCCACGTTTTGGCATTACTACTAAATTTGTAGACCCTGATGATTTGGACGGTTTTGAAAAAGCCATCGATGACCGCACGAAAGCAATTTATGTGGAAACCATCGGCAATCCGAACATCAACCTTATCGATATTCAAGCAGTGGCGGATATTGCCCATAAACACGGCATCATCCTTATCGTAGACAATACTTTCGGTACCCCATACCTCATTCGTCCGATTGAGCATGGTGCCGATGTGGTAGTTCACTCCGCCACTAAATTCTTAGGCGGTCACGGTACAACTATTGCCGGTGTTATCGTTGAAAGCGGTAAATTCGACTACAAAGCCAGCGGTCGTTACCCTGATTTCGTAGCCGGTGACGTTCATTACAATGGCCTCGTATATGCAGACCTTCCAATTCCGTTCACCGTAAAAGTACGTGCTCAGTTGCTCCGCGACACCGGTGCCGCTTTGACACCGCTTGCAGCATGGCTCATTTTACAAGGTGTTGAAACCTTATCCTTACGTGTAGAACGTCATGTTGAAAATACGCGCAAAATCATCGACTTCTTGGTAAATCATCCAAAAGTTGCTTGGGTAAACTATCCGGAATTGAAAGACAGCAAATACAAAGCCTTGGCTGATAAATACTATCCAAAAGGTGTAGGTTCTATCTTCACTTTCGGTATTAAAGGCGGCAAAGATGAAGGCATTAAATTCGTAGATGCTCTTGAAATCTTCTCCAATTTGGCCAACGTAGGTGATGCTAAATCCCTCGTAATCCATCCATCCAGCACAACTCATGCGCAGCTTAATGAAGAAGAACAAAAAGCGGCCGGCGTAACACCGGACATGATCCGTATCTCCGTGGGCATTGAAAACGTGGAGGACTTAATCGATGATTTGGCACAAGCTTTGGAACACGTTTAAGTCGACAAATCCGGCTAAGAATGAATACGCCTTTACTTTGTACTGGTGGTATTAAAAAATAAAATTAACTAAGCCCTTGAGGAAATATTGCTCCTCAAGGGTTTTCTTTTCTTACATACCTATACTCTATACTTTAGCATTTTTATCTTATGCTTCTAGTTTTATACGCTAAGACTCTAAATTTTGAAAAACTCTATCTGATAATCATATTTTTAATAACAGATAACTTGACTTAAAGTTAACTCAAAGGGGTACAATAATTACAGTAAATAATGTGTCAAAAGCATAATATAGCATAACTAAAAACTTACAAGGAGATGATACAATGACAATAAAAGAAGTTGCTGAAAAGTTTGATATTACAACGGATACCCTTCGTTATTATGAACGCATCGGCTTGATTCCAAGCGTGCCGCGTACGGCATCAGGCATCCGCGATTTCGACGAAGTAACCATCAAGTGGGTTGAATTCGCCCTTTGCTTTAAAAAAGCAGGCGTACCTTTGGAAGGTATCGTGGAATATGTAAAACTTGCCTTGCAAGGTACCGGTACCGAACCGGCTCGCCGCGAAATCCTTGTGGAAACACGGGATAACTTGCTTGAAAAACTAGAAGAAATTCAAAATTGCTTGGAACTTTTGAATCATAAGATTGATGTTGTGTATAAAGACTGCGGTTCATATACACAACAATTGGTGGATGATTGGAAAAAGAGTCAGCAATAAAATATTCTCTAGCAACATGCTAATGTTGTAGTAAGATGTTCCCTATAAGTATAAGCAAAAGAAGGGTTCCCCTCGTAGTGCGATCGTTTCACGCTAAAGCACTACTCCGGGGAACCCTTCCTTTTGCTTTCAGTCATAGAACTAACATCCTTGCTACAACATTAGCAAATCAGTTACATAGAGAATATTTTGTTGCTGTGGGGGACGAAGAAAGAAGAGAAAAAAGATATGTTCTCGTACCGCTGGGCTGACAAGCAGCAAGGCGATACTCCGAGCATATCTTTTTTCTTGGAGGGATTATCATCTCAATTTAAAGTATTGGGAGTTTATATTGCAAGCATAATGATTAAGAGCAAATTTACTTTGAGGATATTTTTTTATGGTCTGAGTCCATCGTCTTCGGGAGCGGTGACTTCTACGGTTTCACCGGCGGCACGACGTGCTTCTATTAATTCGGCACCCCAGTCTGACATTTCGCCTAAAATGCGGCGAAGGCTTTGGCCGCGTTCGCTTAGGCTGTATTCTACACGCGGAGGGACTTCGTTATATACAGTGCGGGTGATAATGCCCGCATCTTCCAATTCGCGAAGTTGGAGGGTGAGCACACGTTGAGATATATTGGGCATCAAACGTTTTAATTCGCCGGTGCGCAAGGTTCCGTTACCTAAATGGCAGAGGATAGATACTTTCCATTTGCCGGTAAGAGCTTCTAACGTAGCCTCAATGGCTAAATGATATAAGTTTCGCAAAAATTTTTCACCTCCAAAACATTGAATATAGTTAAATTGTAACATTTATGTTCCTATAATACAAAAAAGTGCCGTCTTTTCAGGACTAATACTATGCTCTATAATTGCAATTGTTACAAGTTCAGTAAATGAATTCGTGTGAGAGTATAAATTTTTTATTGAAGAAAATAGCGTATAAAAGAGATGGGAGGATTTTTGGAATTATATGGATAAAACAAAAATGGCGCTTATAGCGCTGGCGATGATGTTTTTCGGTACGGGCATTACGGAATTCATTCCTGTAGGTCTCTTGCCGATGTTTTCACAAGAATTTGGCGTAAGCTTGTCTGAAGCGGGCAGTACCGTTTCACTTTATGCCTTTGGTGTAGCCGTAGGCGGCGTAATTTTAACATCCCTAACGGCACAAGTAAATCGCAAACGCCTTTTGGTATTTGCGGTTGCCTTATTTTTAATTGGTCATGTGTTCACTGCGATGGCCACATCTTTTACTTGGTTGTTGGTTGGCCGAATCATGGCGGCTGCGGCTCATGGCTTGTTTTTTGCCATTGCATCCTCGGTAGCCGTAAGTTTAGTGGCGCCTAATAAAAGTGCGGGTGCGATTGCCTTTATTTTTAGCGGCTTTACTATTGCAACGGCTTTTGCGGTGCCACTCGGAACGTATCTCAGTGAATTTCTAAGTTGGCGTGTATCTTTCTGGGGTGTTGTGACCGTAGCGGCCCTTACTTTATGGCTCAACTTGCGTTATATTCCTAACAATGCAGGTCAGATTGTGAGTAAACCTAGTTGGGGCGATCAATGGAAATTGATTACAACGCCACAGATTATTTTGTCATTAGTAATTACCGTATTAGGCTATGGTGGAACCTTCGCTACCTTTACATATTTGTCACCGATTTTACAAAATATTACAAAGATTAGTGCATCTGCGGTTAGTATTGTGCTTATCATGTATGGCATAATGATAGCGATAGGAAATTACTTGGGCGGTCGTTTTGGTAACTCCAATCCGATTAAAGCTTTGCTTTACACCTTTATCGTACAAAGTTTGATTCTCTTTTCATTTTACTTAACCTCTGGTTCGCCAACGGCAGCGATTATTACTGTGGCCGGTATGGGTATATTAGCGTTTATGAGTGTGCCCATGTTACAGGCGACATGATATTAGCAAAACGTTTTGTACCGAGTGCTGTTGATTTAGCTTCGTCTTTGAACATTGCCGGCTTTAGCGGTGGCATTATGTTAGGTGCTATTTTAGGCGGCATAGTCATTGATTTTGCGGGCCTTGCCTATACGCCGTTGGTTGCTGCTCTTATGGTAGGTCTTAGCGTAATTTTGACAGTAGTAGCTATTGTTTTACAAAACGAACCGGTTCATGAAACGGAAGCTGAAGGATTATTAACTAATCTTCGTTAAGGTGATTGGTTTTTAATAGATAGAATCTTATTGTGAAAATTCAGTAGAAAGGATGTATATTATGAAAGAAATTCAAGTAAAAGATTTACAATTGAATCCCATGACACTTATTTCTGACGGTTGGATGCTGATTACGGCCGGCAACGAACAAAACGGTTTTAATACGATGACCGCCAGCTGGGGGCATTTAGGCGCTATTTGGGGAACCAATAAGGGCTTACCTACGGCAACGGTATATATTCGTCCGCAACGCTATACTAAAGAGTTTGTTGATCGTGAAGAGGAATTTACTTTGTCCTTCTTTAGTAACGACTATAAACGCCAATTGGCATATTTGGGTACGCATTCCGGCCGCGATGAAGATAAAGTGGCAAAAATGGGCTTAACACCTGAGTTCGTGGATAATACCACTTACTTCAAAGAAGCCGATTTGGTACTGGTTTGCCGCAAAATCTATAAAGCACCACTTGTTGAAGAAGGTTTTCTTGATAAAAAACTAATTACCGAAAACTATACGGAAAAAGACTTCCATACCATGTACATAGGAGAAATTACGAGAGTATTAACTCGATAAAATAAAATCGCTATATTTTCAGTGTTTTCAAAGCTCCGAAATGTTTAGTCGTATTCCGTAAGTTATACAATCATAAAGAAATAAAGGCCACTCTACCTTCCTTGCACCCGGGCTACACGTAGCAAAGGGATGCTGCGTAAGGCAGAGTGGCCTTTTTGCCGTTTGCGATTACATAACAATAATCGGAATACTCCTAATCATTTCTCAGAGTCATTAAGGGGCACTGGCAAAAGTATAGCGATTTTATTTTTAATCGCCTTAACACCTCGTGTGGGGGAGAAAGGGAAAATTAATAAAGTCCATCAGGCATTTTTAATTATGCTATGTGTGAGAAAAGTGGCAAGAGATTATGCAAAACATTTTACTCTCTATTTAATACACTAGTGAAAAGCCTGATGGCGATTTATTTACAATATGTGAGTAAGTCAAATTCGGATTCCCCTAAAACACTAACCGGAAAGACTGTAGCGACTAAAGGCGAGTTATTATAATATGCGCACCGGCATTGTTTTGAAATGATACATCCCTACCAGAAAAAAGATGTCCTCGTAGCAGTGCTTTAGCGTGAAACGATCGCACTGCGAGAGGAAATCTTTTTTCCTTTCTCCTCCCCAAGTTGATTACTTGAAGGTTTTGTAGGAGCTCTATAAGGAAGGCGCCTATGTATTTAATGAGTTGGCTAATTGGATAAAAGCTTTGGTGGCCTTCTGATATAGTAGAACGCTTTTTGAAAAGACACCCTTCCATTCAGAGTAATTATATTAGTACATGCATAAGTTTTGGTGCAAACCGAGCTTTTCTATGTATGAGTAAGTATATAAAAAAAGACACACCACCTTCTGAAGCATCCCTTTGCTGCTTGTCAGCCCGGGTGCAAGGAAGGTGGTGTGTCTTTTATTTTTATTTTTAGGAAATTCGGTTGCACCAAAACCTATTCTAACATTTTTTGCAGGAAGGGTGTCTTTTACAATACTTTTTTGTATTATAAGGCCACCAAAACTTTTAATCCTTTAGCAATAAGTAAAGAATAGGCGCCTTCCTACTTGAGCTCCTTCAATAAAACCTTTAAGTAGTCAAAAATATGCTCTACTGATGGCAAATGCAATCTTTCTTGTGGTGTATGGGCATGGGTAATGGTTGGCCCGAAGCTAATCATCTGGGTATTAGGCATAACGGCTTTCAAGAGACCACATTCGAGACCGGCATGGATAGCGGTTACTTTAGGTTTTTGACCGGTTACTTTTTCATAAAGAGCAATGGCTTGTTCTTCCAAAGCGCTACCCGGTTCATATTCCCAAGCCGGATAGGAGCCCGCAATTTTGGAAGGAAGACCTAAGGTGGAAGCTAAGAGATGGATTTTCTTGGTTAAGAAGTCCATGGAGCTTTCGGAGAGGCTGCGGATGGAAATCAACAAGTGAATGGTGTGTTCCGTTTCTTCCACGATGGCGATGTTATTACTTGTTTCAACGAGGCCTTCCAAGGAATGGTTCATGGCAAACACACCGTTTGGTGCGAGGTATAAGAAGGTAAGTAAGGATTCAGCCGTGTCACCGCCGTATACGGTATCAGGTAATTCGGCATCGCTTACGAGGATATTGATTTTTTCATCCTGTGGTGTAAATTCACTGCGATAAGCTTTCATTTTTGCTTGAATCCAAGTGGTTACCGGTTTAACATCCGCTTCTTTTACGAGGATAGTGGCTGAACCTACGCGAGGGATGGCATTGTGTTTAGTGCCGCCCGTGAAGGAAGCTAATTGGTAATTATATTGAGACGCTAATTCATATAAGAGACGGCCGAGAATTTGGTTGCCGTTGGCCCGTTCTTTGTGAATTTCAATACCGGAGTGGCCACCCAAGAAGCCGTCTAAGGTTAACTTCAAGCCGTGCGTGAATTGGGAGTCGCGATTATCGCGAAGGCGTGGAATTTCAACGTCCACACGGCACCCGCCGGCGCAACTTACTACAAATTCACCCTCCACTTCGGTGTCTATATTGAGGAGGTATTGACCGTGGGTTTGACCTTCTTTAACAGCCAAAGCACCATCCATACCGGTTTCTTCGCTTGTTGTGAAAAGACATTCCAATGGGCCGTGTTCGATTTCGTCGGAATCGAGTACAGCAAGGCTCATGGCAACGGCGATACCGTTGTCGGCGCCCAAGGTTGTTTCGTTGGCATGGAGCCATTCGCCGTCAATAATATGTTCAATCGGATCGGTTAAGAAATCATGGGTTGAAGCGTCACTTTTTTCACAAACCATATCCATATGACCTTGCAAAATGATGCTGGGGCGGTTTTCATAACCCGGCGTAGCCGCTTTGCGAATAAGTACGTTATTGGCACTGTCCTGTTCAACTTCCAAATTACGTGCTTTGGCGAACGCAACGAGCCAGTCGCTGACAGCTTTTTCATTACCGGAACCACGTGGAATTTGATTCATTGCTTTAAAAAACTCTAATACTTTTTGTGCACTCATAAATACACCCCATTTACTAAATATTGTTTAAGATTGTATACAAATGTATACGAAGAAAAAACTACAACTTTATAGTAACACATTTATGTTGATTTGTGACAAAAATATTCTTAACTATATAGTATAGAAATTGGAATTCATGATGAAATGTCATTAAAAAAGTTGTACACTGAAATTATCGACACATCGATTTTTATAGATAAAATTACCCCTTTGCATAGCCAGTGAAAGGAATTCTTTGTTATAATAATATTGTAAAAACCTTGAATTAAGAGGAGGGTATGCTATGGCATATACTAAAAAAATTGTTGTTATCGGCACCGGCGGCACCATTGCGGGACAAAGCGGTTCGGCCGAAGACTTGACGGCTTATCAGGCGGGGGAGCTTACCATTGACGAAGTGCTGGCTATCGTGCCGGGCGTTGAAAATTATGGCCCTTTTGAAAGTAAACAACTCTGTAATATTGACAGTTCAGATATGACGATGGCTATATGGATGGAGCTTGCCCGGACGGTTCAAGCTGCCGTGGATCGTGAGGATGTAGCGGCGGTAGTCATTACGCATGGCACCGATACAATGGAAGAAGGCTCCTATTTCTTGCAGTTGACGGTGCAAACGAATAAACCTATTGTCATGGTGGGCGCTATGCGTCCGGCCACCGCGATCAGCGCGGACGGACCGCTCAATTTATTACAGGCTATGCAAATAGCCCGTTCTCCTGAGGCGGTAGGTAAAGGGGTGCTCGTTACCTTGAACGGTACGATTAACTGTGCCCGCGAAGTGGTTAAACAACATACAACCGGTTCCGATGCGTTCGGCAATGCCTTTTTCGGTCATATCGGGTTTGTGCAGGACGGCATAGCGCGTTTTTACTATGAATCCTTGCGTAAACATACGGCGGCCAGTGAATTTGCACCGCTTACGGCAAAAGAATTGCCTATGGTGGCGCTTGTTTATTTGTATGGCGGTATTGATTCCAATGTATTACACTCCGTATTACAAACTAAGCCCCATGGCTTAGTGCTCGCAGGGCTTGGACATGGTATTTTGCCGGAACGTATTCGTCAGTTGGTTGAAAACCTTGATATTCCGGTGGTTCGTTCTTCGCGAACCGGTAGCGGCATGGTATCGGCTATGCCGAATGACAGCCGCCACGGCTTCATCGTTAGTGATACCTTGGCTCCTTCGAAAGCACGCATTTTATTGACCTTAGGTTTGACTAAGACGAAGGATAGAGCCGCTTTGCAGGAATATTTTTACGAATATTAATGCAAGTAGCAGTGTAAGAAGCAGTGTAAGTAGCAGTGTAAGTAGCTTAGATTTTGGCATACAAAAACGTGCTATCTTAAGTCATGGTATTTCTTAAGATAGCACGCATATAGTAGGTTAGAGTATGTTAGAGTAGCTAGGAGAGTGTTAGCTTGTTTAGGCCTCAGTGTCAGTCTCAGCTTCTTCCTTTTCATAGGCCGCTTTAGCTTTTTCATAGGCTACTTTTCGCTGAATGTTTTCAAAAGCCCGTTTCATAGCGAGACGAACGCATTTGGCTAAGGTGTCGCCGAATAGGGAATAGGTGCCGCTATCGGTTAATAACTCTCCATTCGTATCGATGGTGAGGACCACGCCGTCGGTGGCTGTACCGGTGGCGTAGGCACCGCTTATAAGGCTGTGAATTTCCTCGTCCCGAAAGGCTGCGCATTTAGCTTCCGTTACGGTGATTAAGGCTTTGGTTAATGCCCCGTCGGTTAAGGCCTTATTGGTAAAAATTAAGAGATTGATTGTCCCGGGTTGGCGGAATTTACCGTCCTTTTCTTCATAGTAATAACCGTCGCCGGCGCAATGAGCGGTCGCTTCAAAACCGCCGGTAGCAATGGTTTCTACAATGACATCACCGGCTGTTACTTTGGCGTACGCATGAAACTCCATGGTAGCACTTGTGATGAGGCCGGTGCAGAAGTTCAACGGATAATCTTCCTGCTCGAATTCGGCACTCAAATAGCCGGCCGATGAGCCGCCGGGCAATTCCTTTTCCGTTTCTACAAAAAACGGCAGATTCTGATTGCGAATGGCCATGATGTGATGGAGACCGCCATTTAAAGGACCGGTGCTCAAGCTGTAGCGCACATCGTCAAAGGCAACGACGATGGCAGTGTGGTGAAGCTTGACTTGACCGCCTACGGCTAATTCCGAAGGGGCCGTATATGGATTCTGTATAGTTGGTTTTGTCATAACTGACTCCTGTTATTTTGATGTATATGATATATATTCTGTACTACAGTTATACTATGGGTGATGTGCCTGACATATGTTAGCCCATATATAAAGGGCCTATCGACACATAGTGTTATCATATATGTTTTTTTATATTTTGTCATCCATTGTTTTTTTCAAAAAACACAATAAAACAAGTAGTAAAACGTTAGTTAATTATTAAAAGAAAGCGAGGCGTTTATATGTTAGTTGCAAGTGTACAAGCGGCTGAGCCGGTGTCGAATGCAGTTAAAAACCAAGTGGCGGACAGCATGAGTTATGTGGATAAGCTTATTAATTTCTTTATTGATCGCGGACCAAGCCTGATTGTGGCCGTTCTTATTTATATTGTGGGGCTCTATATTGCCCGTTTTATTCGTGATGTAGCCATGCGCATGATGCGCCGTGCCAACTATGATCACACGGTTGTGTCTTTTGTGAGCCAAATTATCTACTACGGTGTGTTGGCTATTGTGCTTTTGACGGCTCTTAACTCAGCAGGCTTCCCGACAACGTCCTTATTGGCAGCCTTTGGTGCCTTAGGTTTGGCCATCGGTCTTTCCTTGCAGAGCAACCTGTCAAACTTTGCATCCGGTTTGTTGATTTTGATTTTCAAACCGTTTAAAGCCGGTGATGTGATTACGGTAGGTTCTGTGACGGGTACGGTTCGTAGCATTCAGTTCATGAACACTACGATTGTAACTAAAGAAATGCGCACTGTCTTTATTCCGAATTCCATGCTCACGTCTCAGCAGGTTACTAATGCTACGTATCAAGATACGCGCGTGGTACCGTTTGTGTTTGATATCGGTTATGATAATGACCATCATAAAGCGATTGACGTTATTCGTGAGGTTATGGAAAATGATGAGCGCATCGTCAACCGTGAAATGGTTGAAATCGGCATCTCCGAATTTGGTGATAACTCCGTGCGTATCGCGGCATATCCGGTGGTGGAAAACCGCAATTACATGCAGGTGTTCTATGATACCATGTCGTCCGTAAAAGATCGTTTTGATGAAGAAAATATTGATATTCCATATCCTCAACGCGTTGTTCATATTCAGCGCAGTGGTCTTGATGAAAATGCGAAACCTTTGAGCGATATGAGTCAATATGTAAAATAAGGATTGTTAGACTATGAAATGTTGGCAAAAAATAGTAAGTGTTTTTGTATTAACCGGTAGCTTGTTTACCGGCGCGGCACTATCGGGAGCAGCGGTTTGCGCTGCTTCTGATAACGCCGTAACCTCGAAGGCGGCGGTATCTTCGGGCAGCCAAACCGGTACGTCTGAATTAGCCAAGCAGGCAGAGGTGTTTTTGGGTGAAAAAAATAGCGCTGCAAAATCGGTCGCTGTGCCTGGTTTTGCCGCCGAAGCGGCGGTTCTGATGAATGCCGATACGGGTGAAGTATTGGTGGCCCGCAATGAAAATAAACGGATGCATCCGGCCAGCACGACTAAAATGGTGACCCTATTAACGGCCTTGAAATTGCAGGGGACGCGTCTTGATGAATTGGCTACGATTAGTCCTTATGCGGCATCCATGGAGGAATCCAATTTAGGGGTGAAAACGACAGATCAATTGCCGTTGCAGGCTGTGGCGGAAGGCATGATGGTGGCCAGCGGCAATGATGCGGCTGTGGTAGTGGCTGAAAATGTAAGTGGCAGCGTGTATCGTTTTGCCTTGGAAATGAATGAGGTAGCCAAAGAAGCGGGCGCCACAAAGAGTCACTTTTTGAATCCTCATGGACTCACTGAAGTGGGCCATTATTCGACGGCGTTGGATTTGGCTAAAATAGCCGCATACGGCATGAATATTCCCATGTTCCGTGATTTTGTAGGCGATGATTTTTACAAAGTTCCTTATGAAAACCGTAAACCGGTTTGGGTGCGCACGACGAATCATTTTATTCGCAGCAAGTATGAAGGGGCGAATGGCCTCAAAACGGGCTATACCGAAGCCGCCGGTGAATGTTTGATTGCATCCGCAACGCGCGACGGCCATACTTTGATTGTGGTCCTTTTGAATGACGATAATCGTTGGGTCGATGCGCCGGCATTGTTGGATTACGGTTTTGCCAAATTGGGCGTAACCGGTAAATAGGGCCGGTCGGTGTAATAAAATTGGTCGCAGCCGGGAATTTTAAATAAATTCGGAGCCCGGCAAAAGAGCTTAGTATACATAGAGATTAGGTATAGGATGAGGGATAGTATGAAAGAAGCAACAAGTAAGACCAGTGCATTTTTTGCATTTTTGCGGCGATTGCGATTTATTCGTCGCTGGGGCTTGATGCGTAATATGGAGCCTGAAAATAATCAGGAACACAGCCTTGATGTGGCGTTTATCGTTCATAACCTGGCGTTGTTACACAATTTAAACGGCGGCACGGTAGACGTTAATCGTCTGGCCGTAGCCGCCATGTATCATGATGTGAGTGAAATTTTTACCGGCGATATGCCGACTCCGATCAAGTATTTTCATCCGACCCTACGTGAATTGTATGGTCAGGTGGAACGATTGGCACAGGAAAAAATGCTCCGCACATTGCCGGCAGAACTTCAAAAGGCCTATGAGCCGTATTTGCTGGGTGAACTCGACGAAGTAGAAACAAAGCTTCTCAAAGCGGCTGACACGATGGCGGCGTTTATGAAATGCGCTATCGAGAAAAAAGCCGGCAATGAGGAGTTTAACGAAGCGTACGACAGCATATTAAAAAAGCTCCACGCCATGGAGTTACCGGCAGTGGAGCAGTTTTTAACGCTATATTTGGAACCTATGAGTGCGTCCTTGGATACGCTGAATTATTCGTCCTTAGACGAATGATGCTTAGCTGATGCCGGCGCTATGACGGCTGAATCGGCAGATAAGGTTGAGTCGGTAGGCGCGGACGATTCAGTAGCGGAGATGGCGCCGGTGGTTGCCGTGTCGGCCACATAACCGGCGTTGCGCAGCAGTACGGCTTTACCGCGCCACGAGAAAGCACGGTCGCCATAGGCCGCTTTGAATGTCTTATTGGTAAGGCCTACGAGCTCTGCCGGATTGACATAGGGCTCAACGGTTTGAAATTCCGGAATTGGTGTGGTAGGCACATTGCGGTTGTGAGGGCACACTTCCTGGCAAATGTCACAGCCCCAGATGAGCGGCGTTTTTTGAATAATGGCCACTTCATGAGGCGGCAAGTCGCCTTTTTTCTGGGTAAGATAACTTTTGCAGGTTTCAAAACCGAATTCTTTACGGCCCAACGATTGGCCGGGACAGGCGTTAACACAGCGGTTGCAGCCTAAGCAGGTACCTTCCATGGGCTTGTCCGCATCCAATTCGCAGGAGGTTAGGAGGGTGCCGATGGAGGTGTAGCTGCCCCAAACGGGATGAATGAGGGCGCGGTTTTTACCAAACACACCAAGCCCTGCGAGGTAGGCCATGTAACGATCCGCCATAGGGGACGTGTCGCAGTGAATTTCAAATTCCATGGTGCTGTCCATTTCCTGTAAGGCTGTGCCGAAGCGTTTGAGGTAGTCGGGAATGACCAGATGATAGTCGGGCCCCCAGGCGTAACGCGGTAAATTGACGGGCTTTTCGGTTTTTACATAATAGGGAAAAAGGCAAACGATGGCACTCTTAGGTGACTGTAACGCCGTATTGGCGCTGAGGCGTTCCTCTAATGTGCCGTTGATGAACGGACAGGGATTGGCCGTGTCGATATAGTTTGCCGCATCGTCCGGTAACGGCCATGGGGCAATGCCCACGGCGGGAATATTTAATTTTTTGGCTATTTGAAAAATGTCGTTTCGTGTTATCATAATACAGTTATTATGACAAATTTTCCTCAAAAAAGCGAGAATTTTATGTATTGCTGACGGTAGACTTTTATAATAAAAGTGTACAACAATTCAAGTTTTATAGGTATAATTAGGAGGACATCATGTTGATGTATCGGCAATTATTGCAGCCGAAGACGGTTGCCGAGGCTTATGAAATGGCCTTGAAATTTAAAACAGCTCCATTTTTGGCCGGCGGTTGTTGGATCGGCTTAGGGAAATGGCGTTGGCCTTCGGTTATTGATATGAGCGGGTTGGGACTTGATTATATTCGTGAAGAAGACGATTATTATGCTATCGGTGCCATGGCTACGCAAGGTGACGTGGAACGGTTTGCGCCGTTTCAGACTTATGCGAAAGGCCTTTTGGTAAAAGCTGTGCATCCGATTTTGGGCGTGCAATTTCGCAATATGGCCACTATGGGAGGATCCGTGGCGGCACGCTTCGGTTTTTCGGATATTTTACCCGCTTTATTGGCTTTAGAAGCAGAAGTTATGCTTCATCAGAACGGCGTCATGCCATTATCCGAGTACATGAATTTTAAGGAAAAAGATGTGCTCGTTGAAATCCGTGTGCCTAAGAAAGTAACAGCCGTGGCTATTCATACTTTGCGTAAATCGACGAGTGATTTTCCGTTTTTGACCGGCTCAATTCGTAAAGATGAAACAGGCTATCACATTTATATCGGCTGTCGTCCCGCAGCAGTGCGTGAAGCGGTTAAGGCCGGTAAATTATTGAGTGCTAAAGGGATTACGGCCCTCGAAGAGGCGATGGCTACCGCGGCCGATGAAATCGCGTTTCAGACGAATTCGCATGCGTCGGCAGATTATCGCGCAGCTATGACAAAGGTATTGGTAAAACGTTTGGTGCAGGAGGTAGAGCAGTGGAGGTAAGTTTGATAATAAATGGTAAAAAACTACAAGTGTCGGTTGAACCGGATGAAATGTTATTGACTACCTTGCGCGGTCAAGGCTATTTCAGTACGCGTCGCGGTTGCGATACGCTGAATTGCGGCCTTTGTACAGTATGGCTGGATGGTAAGACTATCTTATCTTGTTCCTATCCGACCTATCGGGCGGCCGGTCATGAAGTGACAACGTTGGAAGGCCTCGCCGATGAAGCGGCGCTCTTAGCGGATTGTTTGGCTGCCGAAGGGGCCGATCAATGCGGTTACTGCACGACGGGCATGATGATGAGTGCCATGGCGTTACGCCGTCAAAATCCGAATCCCACCGACGAAGAAATTAAAGATTTTCTCGTAGGTAATTTATGCCGTTGTACCGGTTATGAATCACATTTACGCGGCATTCGTCGTTACTTGGAGGAGGTAGAGGCATGAGTGAAGCATTAAAGGCGCGCCAACATGTAGGCAAGTCTTATAAAAAAGTAGATGCCGCTACGATTTTGAGCGGCCGTGCTGCGTATACCGAAGATTTTGTGCCGCCTCATGCGTTGGTTATTAAGGTGCTCCGCAGTCCGCATCCGATGGCTAAAATTTTAGACATTAATGCTACGGCAGCTCTAAAGTTACCGGGCGTGGAAGCGGTTTTTACTTATAAAGATGTGCCGAAGACGCGGTTCACTTTGGCAGGCCAATCCTATCCGGAACCATCCGCCTATGATTCCTTGATTCTGGATCAGTATGTACGTTATGTAGGGGATGCGGTCGCTCTCATCGTAGCGAAGGACGAAGCCACAGCGTTGCAGGCCATGAAAGTAGTACGGGTAACTTATGATGTGATGGAGCCGGTTCTCGATATGCGTACGGCGCTGGACCATCCGACGGTGATTCATCCGGAAGATGATCTTCATTACAATATGCCCGTAGGCGGCGATCCGAAGCGCAACTTGGCCTGTTCTTACAGCCGTGTGGTAGGCGATATTGAAGGGGAATTGGCTAAATGTGACTATGTGGTGGAAGACACCTATTTTGATCAGGCCACATTGCAGACGGCGATGGAAACATTCCGTACCTTCTGTACGCTTGATCAGTTTGGTCGTTTAGTTTGTACCAGTTCGACGCAAATTCCGTTCCATGTGCGTCGACATATTGCCCGAGCCTTGGAAATTCCCGCTACGAAAGTGCGCGTAATTAAACCTCGTATCGGCGGAGGCTTTGGTTCTAAGCAAACAGCCTGTACGGAACTATATGCCGCTTTTGTCACTTGGACTTTGAAAAAACCGGCCGTTTTGATTTATGACCGTCATGAAGCTAATAACTGTTCAACCAGCCGTCACGCTCGTGAATGGAAGATTCGTTTGGGTGCCACTAAAGACGGTATCATTCAAGTTATCGACATGGTGGCTATCTCGGATGCCGGCGCTTACGGCACTCATGCTTTTACCACTTTTACGGCGGGCGAACATAAATCGGTGCCCCTTTACAATAAGGGCAAAGCGGTTCGCTATGAATCCAATATTGTGTACACCAATCACATGGCCGGCGGTGCGTTCCGCGGTTACGGTGCTACGGAAGCCTTGTGGCCGCTCGAATGTGCGGTGACTAAACTCGCTAAAAAGATGGGCGTCGATGAAATTGAATTACGCCTCAAAAACCTTATTAATGTGGGCGAACGTTCGCAGGTTTACGCGCCGGACGAAGTGCTTGAATCCGGTCTTTTAAAAGAAGCGATTGCGAAAGCCAAAACGATGGCTCGTTGGGATGAACGCCCTCACAGTTGGCAGATTGACGAAACGCATCGCGGCGGCTTGGGCGTGGCCTTGGCCTTCCAAGGGTCCGGCGTAGCCAATGTGGATACGGCATCGGTAGAAATTAAGCTCCAAGATGACGGCTATTACACTTTGTATACCGGTTCCACTGACATGGGCACCGGGGCTAACACGATTTTGATGCAGATGGCCTGTGAAGTATTGGGCTGTCCGATTGATCATATGACTTGTTATGAAGCAGATACCGACGTAGTACCGTTCGATCCGGGTTCGTATGCATCCAGTACAACCTATGTAACGGGAACGGCCGCTAAATTGGCCGCGGAAGATTTACGGGCTAAATTGCTTAAGACGTTTGCTATGTATTTGGAAGTGGCCGAAGAAGATATTGATTTTGACGGCGTAACGGCCAGAACCAAGGATGGCCAAAAATCCATGACGACTCAGGAATTGGCACCGAAGTTGATGGTCAGCTTTGGTCATGAAGCACAGCAACTCGTCGGTTTTGCCACCTGGGGTAGTCATACGTCACCGCCACCGTTCATGGTAGGTATTGCGGAAGTGAGTGTCGATACGGAAACGGGTCAGGTAACACCGCTTGATTATTATGCCGTAGTAGATTGCGGTACGGTGGTGAATCCGAAGCTTGCCAAAGTGCAGGCGGAAGGCGGTATTGTGCAAGGCATCGGTATGGCTTTGACGGAAGAAATTAACTATTCGAGCACGGGCCGTTTGGAAACTAATAATCTGATGCGTTATAAGATTCCGACGCGCCTCGATATGGGAACGCTCCATATAGATTTTGTAGAATCGCATGAGCCGACCGGCGCTTTCGGTGTGAAATCTATCGGCGAAGTAGTCATTAACACATCCTGTCCGGCCATTCAAGGGGCCATCTTAAATGCTTGCGGAGCAGAATTAACTACATTACCTATGATTTCAGAAAAGGTATTTCAGGCCTTGATGGCGAAAGAATAAAAGGTAGGTATTTAATTTCGAGCTAAACGTGCTCGTACTGAGGAGGAACGGCCATGATGATTCAAGCTAAACATTGGAATTCGTTGATTGAACCGGGGATTACAGCCATTGTAGGGGCTGGCGGTAAGACAACTGTATTGTCTAAATTGGTAGAATATGCAGGTTTAATAGGACAGCCGACATTAGTTACGACGACTACCAAACTGTATGAATCTCAGGTAGCTTTGTGGAATCCCTATTACGGGACTGATTTTAATGATGCGGAAGATGCATGTCACAAAGCTATGCAGCGGGGACGGTGTGCAGCTTGGTTCAGCGGTGTGGACGGCACCAAAGTAACCTCCTTGAAGCCCCAGGCTATTGATGCGATGTATATGGTACATCCAAATTGGCAAATTTTGGTTGAAGCGGATGGTGCTAAAGAAAAATGGGTAAAAGCACCAAAAACGACGGAACCGATTATCCCATCCAAAACGACGACTACCATCGGGGTAGTAAATTTACAAATGCTCGGCACTGAACTTACGGAGGAACATGTTCATAATTTAGGCGCTGTAGCGCAGATTATGGAACGTGCCGAAGGGGCCGTAGTTACGCCATCTATGTTGGCGCGCTTGGTACTGCATCCGCAAGGTCTGTTCCAGTACAGCCAAGGTAAGCGAATTTTATTCTGTACCGGTTATGATACGGTGCAGCATCGCATTATCGATTCCTTCCTTGACGCCTTAGCGGACAGCAAATTCTCTATGATTGTTTTGGCCGACGGCTATAAAGCCAGCTGCGAAATTGCCCGCGTTATTCAGTGGCAATAGAAAGACTGTAGGAATTTTCGCACAAAACAAGGTTATATGCATAAGCTGATGCATAAGCCGGGTTTTTAAAAATCAGCAGTGATTAGGAATACACAATGGAAATTGATGTAGTGATTTTGGCGGCTGGGCTCAGCCGCCGCATGGGGACCTCCAAAGTCTTGTTGCCATGGCGCGGAGGTACTCTGTTAGAAGCCGCCTGTCAGGTATACGGTGGCTTGGGAGGCAAACGAATTGTAGTTATAGGGGGAGAACGGGCAGAGGAAGCGGCACGCATAGTAAATGCATGTGGCTTTACTGCTGTTTATAACGAAAAACCGGAAGCGGGGCAAAGCCGTTCATTGGCTCTGGGAATCGCCGCCCTGGCTGATTCTGCAAGGCCTGTGCTTTGCGCCGTGGCGGATCAACCGCTGATGACGAAAGAGGCTGCAGGGCAAATGCAAGTTGCCTACAGTAAACTTGAGCAAAATGATAAGCCCATTCTGTGTCCTTTGTATGGGCCGAATAAAGAAAGGGGCAATCCGGTTATTTTTTCACCTGATTGGAAAGACGCTTTACAACAGTTAGTGGGGGATGAAGGGGGTCGCCGTCTGATTCGAGGGGCGGCTAAAGAGTATGTGCAATTTATCGAAATTTCAGAACCTATCGGCGTTGATGTAGATACGCCGTTTGAATATGAACAGTTGTATAATAGGCGAGGAAAAATATGAAACCATTAATATTAATGCGCAGTGGCGGCGATATTGCCTCCGGTTGTGTGTATCGCTTACGCCGCGCCGGTTTTCCTGTTGTGATTAATGAATTACCGATTCCTACGATGATTCGTCGCAAGGTGTGTTATGGGTCGGCTGTGCATCGCGGGGAAGTTTTATTGGAACGTTACGTGGCGCGCCATGTGACTTTGGCGGAAGCTAAAGCTATTTTGGAGCGCGGCGAAGATATAATACCGGTAGTGACTGAGGACTACCGAACCGTGCTGGAGGCCTTGACGCCGGATGTGGTGGTGGATGCCATTTTGGCCAAACGCAATGTAGGTACGCGCAATGACGATGCGCCGCTGGTAATCGGTTGCGGACCGGGCTTCACCGCCGGTGATGATGTAAATGTCGTAGTGGAAACTATGCGCGGTCACACTTTGGGCCGTTGTATTTATGACGGCTCCGCTTTACCGAATACGGGTGTGCCCGGTAATGTAGGCGGCTATACCATTGAGCGGGTTATGCATTCCCCGTGTGACGGTTTATTTACGGCGCGCCGTCATATCGGTGAAGAAGTGGAAGCCGGTGAAACCATCGGTTTTGTTGACGGAACACCGGTTGTCTCTCAGATTGCCGGCATTTTGCGCGGCGTGTTGGCATCCGGTTTGATGGTAACGAAGGGCTTTAAATTAGCCGATGTGGACGCTCGTTGCGAGAAATCTCACTGCTATAGCATTTCCGATAAGGCCTTGGCGGTAGCCGGCGGTGTTATGGAAGCTATAATGGCATTTTTGTATGAAGAATCTAAAAAGCAGACGGCCCATAAAGGGATGTCGTCCGATATAGATTTACATTAAGGTAGAATTTGAGGTTTTTATGAGTTTATATGATGTAATTGAAAAGCGTTTGTCACAAGATGAAAAATCAATCATGGTGACTGTTTTAAGTGGTGAACGACAAGGAGATAAAGTATTGTATAGTGAAAAAGGCGAAGTGGTATATGGTGATGCGGTTGATGGCATCTGCATCAATCCGGAACAACGCCCCGAAGTATTGAATTTGGGAGCTATGGAATGCTTTGTACAACCGGTTGAAAAAGATCCGGAAGTATTAGTGCTGGGCGCCGGCCATGTGAGTCGCTGTATTGCGGATATGCTATTATTTATCGGCTGTCATGTAACCGTAGCCGATGACCGTCCCGAATATTTACGGCCCGACTTTTTCGATGAACGCGTTCGTCGTCAATGCATTGATTTTAATAATCTGGCAGCAAAGTTGCCGCTTAACAACTATAAGGGTATCATCATCGTAACCAGAGCTCATGAATACGACAGCATTTGTCTTCATCAGGTACGCCATTTGGTAGATGCCACCTATATGGGCATGATGGGCAGTCATAAACGGGTGTATCATGCCTTTGAAGTATTAAAAGAAGAAGGCTGGACCCAGACGGAATTAGATAAAATTTACGCACCTATCGGCTTGTCGTTGGGCGCACAAACACCGGAAGAAATCGCCTTATCTATTGTAAGCGAATATCTGGCAGTAACTCGTGGTCATAAGGGCGGTTTCTTATCGGAAGGAGCGAAGTAAGCATGAAACGAGAATTTGTCCGCTATTTACAAGGACATGAGAAAGATACCTTGGCGATTGCCACAATTTTGCAGACTCACGGATCTACACCGCGCAAAGCGGGCACCACTATGGTGGTACATCCGGACGGCTCTATTTTTGGTACCATCGGCGGCGGCCGGGCAGAAAACGAAATCCGTTTGAGTGCCTTAGAGGCTCTTAAGTTAAAAGAAGCTCATCGTCGAATTATGGTGGATTTGAATGATGATGCTGCTGTTAAAGAAGGCATGGTATGCGGCGGTAACCTGGACGTTTGGATTGAAACGCAGAATGTATAATCCGTTGTAATTATTGGTTATCAAATTTACAGCACTCTCAAAATAAGGTAAAATAAAAGAGTACCTGTGCGTTAGCGCAGTGTACTCTTTATTTATTTGTGAACCTCCTGAGGAGTGGTTATATATGATGGCACAGTTGCAAGGTTTAATTGAAACATTCCGCTTCGGTGACTTAGTCGATATTTTATCGGTAGCGGTTTTATTATATTATCTATATAAACAAATTCGAGACACTCGCGCTATGGCGCTGTTAAAAGGCCTTATTGTACTTGGTCTTATTAATGTGGCCAGCCGTTTCTTTGATTTACACGTTATCAGCTGGTTGTTGCAGCAAGGGATGACGGTCTTATTGGTTGCGTTGCCGGTAGTATTTCAGCCGGAATTGCGCCGTGCGTTGGAACGATTGGGCCGTGGACGACTTTTTTCAAAATCACAAGATGTGAGTGAAGTTGAAATCGATAGTTTAGTAAATGAAGTAATGGCGTCGGCGAAAGTCATGTCCCGTGATCGCATCGGTGCGCTCATTGTATTTGAACGTGAAGTGGGGCTCGGCGAAATCATCGATACAGGCATCGAGATTGACGGTAAGGTGTCTAGAGAACTTTTAAATAACATATTTATTCCGAATACACCGCTTCATGACGGTGCCGTTGTTATTCGCGGCAATCGCATTATGGCGGCGGGCTGTTTATTACCGTTGACGCAGGATCGGTCCTTAAGCACTGAATTGGGGACGCGTCACCGTGCGGCTATCGGCCTCAGTGAACAGGCTGATGCGGTAGTATTGGTAGTGAGTGAAGAAACCGGTAAAATTTCCTATACTTACGGCGGTCATATTTATCGTCATTTACCGGAAGAACAATTGCGCGAATCCTTGCGTGCCTTCATGGAACGTCCTAAGAACGCGTTGTCCTTCTTGAAGAAATGGAGGGCTAAAAAATGATGCGTTTTATTCATAAAATTCAAGGTCATTGGATGGCTAAAATTTTGTCCCTCTTAGGTGCCATTTTATTGTGGTTCTTTGTAATGAAGGAACAAAATCCGATTGTGGATATTAATTACACCGTACCGGTGCAGATGCAAAATTTGAATTCCCAATATGTAGTTGAAAATATTCCGTCGGAAGTGCATATCCACTTGCGCGGACCGCGTAATTCCATCTTAGCCATTAATCAAAGCACCCTTAAAGCCTATATGGATATGGGGGATGTGGCACCGGGTCAGCAAAATATTCAGGTGCAGTTTACCCCACCTTCCGGGGTAAGCCTCGTGAGCATGACTCCGGATTCGGTGAACGTAAATGTGGATGAATATACCTTGCGTGAAGTACCGGTAGAGGTACAACAGCTCGGCAAAGTCCCTGAAGACGTGGCCATTAAATCCATAAACACGGTGCCGAAAGTGGTAACCGTAAGCGGTGCGAAACAGCAAGTTGATGCAGTAGCCCATGTGGTACTGCGCGTTAAAATGAATGATCGCCGCGCTGATTTTACTGCCTCCGGTATGATGGTGGCTGTTGATACAGCGGGCAAGGCGGTAGACAATGTAACAATTACGCCACGCCAAGGGCAGGCTCAAATTGACTTAGAGCAGATTCGTTTTGAGAAAAACTTACCGGCTGTAGCCAATTTAACCGGTACCTTGAGCAATGAGTATGCAGTTAAGAGCGTTACCGTAGAGCCGCAACAAGTTCTTGTGAGCGGCAAAGAAGGGGTCATTAAAGACCTCACTGAAGTTCGTACTATAGATATTCCGCTTAACGGCCAAGTTGCCAATATTGAAGGGGACTATGATTTAGTATCGAACGAAAACTATACGGCAAGTCCGGCGAGAGTGCACGTAATTGTAGAAATCGTCAAAAAATATTTAGGAGACACTAATGCTCAGAATAATTAATTTTCGAGTGGATGTAAAAAATAAAAATCCCCTGGAAGCCTTACTTGTTCATAAATTTCCTGTCTTAAAAGATCAGATTCAAGAGATTCATGTAGTGAGACGAGCCGTAGATGCTCGTAAAAAACCGCATATTACCTTCGTGTATACCTTGTTCGTAGCGGTGCAGAACGAAGTGGTGGTTATGAAAAAGCTTGGCCGTGATAAAAATGTGAGCACCATGGAGCCTATCGAACCGGAACCGATTGTACATGGCGAGCAGGTTCTGAAAGAGCGACCGGTGGTGGTCGGCTTTGGTCCGGCCGGCATGTTGGCGGCTTTTTACCTCGCCCGTGAAGGCTATCGTCCCATCGTATTGGAGCGCGGCCAAGATGTAGATCAACGCTCTCATGATGTGGAAACCTTTTGGCAAACCGGCGAATTCAAAGCCGAATCGAATGTACAATTCGGTGAAGGTGGTGCCGGTACTTTCTCGGATGGTAAATTAACCACCCGCGTTACCCATCCGCGACTCCATGAAATCGCCAAATATTTTGTTCAATTCGGGGCGCCGCAAGAGATTCTCTACAAACATAAACCCCATGTAGGGACCGATGTTTTGCGTGGTATGGTGAAGGCCATGCGCGAGCAGATTATCGCCTGGGGCGGTGAAGTGCGCTTCGGTGCGAAACTTACCAAACTTCAGTTGGCAGCTAATCAGGTGGTCGGCGTTGAAGTGAATGATGAAGAAATAATTCCCACGAGCCTGGTATTGGCCGGGGTCGGTCACAGTGCTCGCGATACCTATGAAATGCTCTATAATACGGGCATTGCCATGGAAAGTAAACCCTTTGCCGTAGGCGTGCGTATCGAGCATCCGCAGTCCATGATTGATATTTCTCAGTACGGCATCGAGCCGGCTGAATTGGGCCTGGGGGCGGCGGAATACTCTGTTGTCTACCATGATAAAGAAACCGGGCGTACGGCGTACAGCTTCTGTATGTGCCCGGGCGGTGAAGTGGTGGCCTCCGCGTCGGAAGACGGTCACGTGGTTACGAACGGCATGAGTTTATATGCTCGTGCCAGCGGTGTGGCCAACAGTGCCTTAGTAGTTACGGTTGGGCCTGATGATTTCGGGAACCATCCGCTCGGCGGCGTAGCCTTCCAGCGTGAATGGGAAAAGAAAGCCTTTGAGTTGGGCGGTCATGACTATAAAGCACCGCTGCAGACGGTAGGCGATTTCTTGGCCCGTCAAAAAGGGACTGTGCCGGAAGGGAATGCGGCAGCACCGCATTCCTATCGTCCCGGCGTAGTGGCGGCAGACCTCCATGAATGTTTGCCAACCTATGTGACGGACGTAATGGAGCGAGCGTTACCGTATTTCGGACGTCGTATTAAAGGATTTGATGAACCTCAGATTTGTATGACCGGTGTAGAAACGAGAACCTCCTCACCATTGCGCATTTTGCGGGATGATGATCGGCAATCGCCGACGGTCAAGGGACTATACCCTATGGGTGAAGGAGCCGGCTATGCAGGCGGTATCATGAGTGCCGCTTTGGATGGTGCGGAAACAGCCATTCGTGTTATGGTTGCGTATAAGCCGTTGAAGGCGCAGGAAGGAGAAGCGTAATGTCTAGATTATTTGGCACCGATGGGGTGCGTGGCGTAGTAAATGCTTTTTTGACGCCTGAATTGGCGTATCATTTGGGACGTGCGGCAGGATCATATTTCGGCCGTCAAAAGAAACGTCCCGTATTCCTTATCGGGCGCGACACTCGTATTTCCGGGGCTATGCTTGAAAACGCATTGGCTGCCGGCATTTGCTCCGTAGGTGGCGATGTAGTGGTAGCCGGTGTTGTACCGACTCCTGCCGTTGCCTATTTAGTACGCAAACATGGTTGGGATGCGGGTGTTGTTATTTCCGCATCTCATAATAAATTCCCTGATAATGGGATTAAATTTTTCGACGGCGAAGGCTTTAAATTGCCGGATGCCGTAGAAGATGAATTGGAAGAATTATGCAGTCAAAGCAGCGAAAATAATTTGGAACGGCCTACAGGTGCCGATATCGGTCGTATTTTGAACAGCCGTGAATTGGCTCATGAATACGCCGCTTTCGTAGAAAGTACCGTAGATGTGTCCCTCGAAGGCTTGACTGTGGTATATGATGGTGCCAACGGAGCCGCTTCGGCTGTAGGTCCTGAAGTATTTGAGAAATTAGGTGCCAAAGTTATCGCCATCAATGTTGATCCTGACGGCGTTAATATCAATGAAAACGCCGGTTCCACTCATATGGAAGGCCTCCAGGCCGCTGTTGTGAAATACGGCGCCGATGTGGGGATTGCCAACGATGGTGATGCGGACCGTTGCCTTTTGGTTGATGAAAAAGGTCAGGCCCTCGACGGCGACCAAATCATGTTACTCTGCGCCAAACAGCTTAAAGAACAGGGCCGTTTGAAGCAAGACATGATTGTAGGCACCGTTATGAGTAACATCGGTTTCCACAAAGCGGCTAAAGAAATGGGTATGAAAACCTTTGCTACCGCTGTAGGCGATCGCTATGTACTTGAAAAAATGCGTGCCGACGGTTATTCCATCGGCGGTGAACAGTCCGGTCACGTTATTTTCCTCGATTATAACAGCACCGGTGACGGTTTATTGACCGCCGTGCAGATGCTTGCATTGCTTAAAAAATCCGGTCAACCTTTATCGGAATTGGCAAAAGTTATGGTGAAATATCCGCAATTGCTTATCAACGTTCATGTAGTAACAAAAACGGGTTGGGATGAAAATCCGCTCATTCAGGCAGAAATTTCCGAAGCCGCTCGTGAGCTTGGTGAAAACGGTCGCATCTTGGTGCGCCCATCCGGCACGGAAGCGTTAATCCGCGTTATGGCGGAAGGTCCGGACCATGAACAATTGGAACGCATTTGTCATACCGTGGCTGAAACCATCGGTCGTGAACAAGGTCTTGTAGAAGAGTAAGGCTAATTGATGCATAGCTGAATGACCTTAGGGGCTCTTCATTGAGCATAAAAGAATAAAGATATAAAATAATCAAAATCCATAGCATGATAAGCGTCTTGGAGTATCAAGATGCTTGCCTGCTATGGATTTTTCACGCTTTTTGGCCTTCTTTACTTTAATTCCGGTATCGGTTATAATATATTAACGCAGTATGCTTTGTTGAGAGATATATTCAGAAACTTTTTGTATGCTCTCTATATGCTTACAGATGATTAAATAAAGTCTCTAATGCGTGTACAGCAGGCTACTGCAAGACTGTCGCAACTTAAGTAAAGGAGAGAACCAAATTCGTAAAGGCGAATAGCGCAGGCACTGATCGGGGACAGCCGATTTCAGTAGACGAGGTAGAGGAGTATCGAAACATCAGCGGATGCCTCTCGGCCGGCTTCAGTCGTTATATAAGTTACAATGTCTATCGGTGACGATGAGAACAAAAGACTTATACGAAGCAATTGGAGTAGTCTGTTTACAGGAGGATACAACCATGTGTGGTATTGTAGGATATATTGGATTTGAAGATGCGTCCCAGTTTATGTTGGATGGTTTGTCTAAGCTCGAATATCGCGGCTATGACTCTGCCGGGATTGCCGTAATCGGTCCGAATAATGTAATTAAAGTGCAGAAAAAAGTGGGCCGTTTGGCTAACTTGGAAGGCATTGTTAAAAACGACCCAAATCCGGGTCATATAGGTATCGGTCATACTCGTTGGGCCACTCACGGCCGTCCGTCGGATATGAATGCTCATCCGCACACCGATGCTAAAGGCTTATTTGCCGTTGTACATAATGGTATTGTAGAAAATTACTTACCGATTAAAGAAGAATTAATCAAAAAAGGTTACGAATTCAAATCCGAAACGGATACGGAAGTAGTAGCCCACTTATTGGCTGACTTATACGACGGAGACTTTGAAGGTACCGTTCGTCGCGTATTACAACGCATCGAAGGTTCTTACTCTTTGGTTATTTTGTGCGCCGACGATCCAAGTCGTATCATTTGTACTAAAAAAGATAACCCTCTCGTTATCGGTCTCGGTAAAGGTGAAAACTTCATCGCTTCCGATATTCCGGCCATTATCAATCACACCCGTGATACTTTTATCATGAACGACGGTGAAGTAGCGGTTGTTACTAAAGATTCCGTACGTGTAAGCGATTTGGCGGGTAATTTAATCAATAAAAAAGTATACCATGTAACTTGGAATGCAGAAGCAGCTGAAAAAGGCGGTTTTGAACATTTCATGTTAAAAGAAATCTACGAACAACCTAAAGCAATTCGCGATACCTTGACCGGTCGTATTTCCAAAGATAACAAAGATGTTATCTTCGAAGAATTGGGTTGGGAACCGGCTGATGTAGCGTCCGTTAACCGTATTTTGATTACTGCTTGCGGTACCGCTTATCATGCAGGTTTGGTAGCTAAATATTATATTGAACAATTGGCGCGCATTCCGGTAGAAGTAGATATCGCTTCCGAATACCGTTATCGCGATCCGTTGACTGATAAAAATACCTTGGCTATTGTTATTAGTCAGTCCGGTGAAACCAGCGACACCTTGGCGGCTTTAAAAGAAGCAAAACGCCGCGGCGCTCGTTCCTTGGCGGTAACTAACGTTGTAGGTTCTTCCATCGCTCGTGAAGCAGACCAAGTAATTTACACTTGGGCCGGCCCTGAAATCGCCGTTGCTTCTACGAAAGCTTACACAACGCAGCTCGTAGCTTTATTGTTACTCGCTGTTTACATCGGTAAATTGAACGGCAAATTGGATGCTGCTTTGGCAGAAAAAATCTTAACCGATTTACATGAATTGCCAACTCTATGCAATGAAATCTTTGAAACGGTTGATGATATTAAAGCATTTGCCAAAAACTACGGTTTCCGTGAAGATGCGTTCTTCTTGGGCCGTTCCATCGACTATGCCGTAGCCATGGAAGGTTCCTTGAAATTGAAAGAAATTTCGTACATCCATGCGGAAGCGTACGCCGGCGGCGAATTGAAACACGGTACCTTAGCCCTCATCGAAGAAGGTGTGCCGGTTATCGCCTTGGCAACCCAGGAAGATGTACGCGAAAAAATGATGAGCAACATTAAGGAAGTTAAAGCTCGTGATGCGGTTGTTATCGGTCTCGGTCTGGCCGGTGATACGGAAATTTCCAAATATGTGGACCACACAATTTTTGTACCACGCTCCGATAAATTTACGGCCCCTATTTTGGCCGTTGTGCCATTGCAGTTATTGGCTTACTATGCAGCCATTACGCGCGGTACCGACGTTGATAAACCAAGAAACTTGGCTAAATCCGTAACGGTTGAATAATTGCTTATTGATTTTTAGAATCCTAACCGTGTCTATATGAAGATGTAGCCACGGTTATTTTTCATGTACAGAATGACGTTTTCGGGGTACAATAATATATAATACATACAAAAGATTTCGCCGGTGTGAGAGAGGACGAAATCTTTATAGGAGGAATTTTTATGTCAGTTATTTTTTCAGGCATTCAACCGAGCGGTGAATTGACCTTAGGCAACTATTTAGGCGCGTTGCGTAACTTTTTGGATTATCAGGAGAGCGATGAATGCTACTACTGTATCGTAAACCAGCATGCTATCACGGTACCGCAAGATCCAAAAGAACTTTTTGCCAACACTCGTCGCTTGGCTGCACTATATTTAGCCGTAGGCCTCGACCCTAAGAAAGTTACCTTGTTCGTACAGTCCGAAGTACCGGAACATGTACGCTTAGGTTGGGTTATGACGACGATCAGCTACGTGGGCGAATTGGAACGCATGACACAGTACAAAGATAAATCGCAAAAACGGGGTGACTCCATTCCGGCCGGTTTGTTGACCTATCCGCCACTCATGGCTGCGGATATTTTGCTCTACCAGACCAATTATGTACCGGTTGGGGAAGACCAGAAGCAACATATGGAATTGACCCGCGATTTGGCCCAGCGCTTCAACCGCGTGTACGGCGAAGTTTTCACTATTCCTGAAATTAAACTCGGCGTGGGCGGTGCTCGCGTTATGAGCTTACAAGAACCGACTAAGAAAATGAGTAAATCCGATGACAATCAGATGGCTACCATTCGCTTGTTGGATGATGAAAAGACAATCGTTAAGAAGATTAAACGAGCTCAGACTGACTCGGAAAACTCCGTTCATTATGACAAAGAAAATAAACCGGGCATTTCCAACTTGATGGGAATTTATGCGGCCATCACCAAAGAATCGTATGAAACCATCGAACAACGCTATGTGGGTCAGGGCTACGGCACGTTTAAAAAAGACGTAGCCGAATTGTTGGTAGACACATTACGCCCGATTCATGAACGTTACAATGACTTAATCGACAGTCCTGAATTGGATCGCATTCTCGACGAAGGGGCCGTTAAAGCTCGTGAAAAGGCAAGCAAAACATATCGTGACGTAGAGCTTGCTATGGGCCTTCATCGTAAATAATTATCTGTATTTAGGGGAACCTTGGGCTGATGCTGGAGGTGGGAATATGGAAGTACGTGAAGTAACCGAACGCTTTCCTTGCGGTGAAGTAGAGGAAACGTTTGCCGATTATATATTAGTATCTTGGGTTATGTGGCTGTTTTTTGGTGCCGTGGCTACTTGGGCCGTGTGGCATTCACAACGCGGTGTGGTTTGGAATCATATCGCGATTGACTACATCATTGTAGGTTTTTGTGTATGGCGCATGACAAGACAAAGACGCCCGTTGGTCTACGTTTGTGAAAAGGGGATTGTCATCAGACGTCGGCCGAGTAGTCTTTGGGAGCGCATTGACATGCTCTGGAATGGTGACCATTACTACAATTTTATTCCGTATGCTCAAATTATCGGTTTTACCGCTAATTGGGAAGAAATCCACATGGTAACCGAAAGCGGGGGTATCCTTATCGTAATGGTGGACTTACAGTTCGTAACCTATAAGGATAAACTTAAATTGTTGTCGGTTATTGATGAACGCAGTCATACTGCCATGTAAATAACAGTGAACGTGCAGCGGTCCGGCTTTTGTCGGACCGTTTTTTGTTAGTGTATAGGCCGAATTTGCTGTTTTGAAATTAAAAAGGCCGGCCGGTCTATTTCATAACTATGACTTTTGGTAAAAGTTCCTATGATTAATTATAAGTATAAATTAAAATTTAACTCTTTACTTCTTTAGTTAGATAAAGTATAATGAGTTCATGAATTAAAACTAATGCTTTGGATTGAGAAAACAGAAAGAGGGGACTTAGTTATGAAGTTGAAGAAGATGTTGGCCTTGGGCCTGGCAATGTTTACGATGGCGGCGTTTGCAGCCGGTTGTGGTAATGACGCCGATAAAGATAAAGCGGCCGCCACTGAATTACCGAAGAAAATTGTAATCGGTTTGGATGACAATTTCCCACCAATGGGCTTCCGTGATGATAAGGGCGAAATCGTAGGTTTTGATATCGATTTAGCCAAAGAAGTGGCGAAACGAGCCGGTATGGAAGTAGAATTTAAACCAATCGACTGGGACAGCAAGGAAGCAGAACTTAAGAGTAAACGTATCGACGCTTTGTGGAATGGCTTAAGCCTTACACCGGAACGTGAAAAGAATATTTTATTCTCCACCCCATATGTACAGGATAAACAAATCATTGCCGTGCGCGCTGATTCCCCAATCCAAAGCAAAGACGACTTAAAAGGTAAAATCGTAGGTACCCAGCAGGGTAGTAGCGTAGAAGCGGCTGTTGAAAAAGATGCGCAAGAACGCGGTTTTAAAGAAGTGAAAAAATATGGCGACTTCGTTAACGCCTTCATGGATTTGGAACTCGGTCGTATTGATGCCCTCGTAGTTGACGGTATCGTTGGTCAGTTTACCATGACTCAAAAACCGGGCGTATTCCGCTTGGCTAACGGCGACTATGGCGCTGAAACAATGGGCGTTGGTTTCCGCTTAGACGATAAAGCGTTACAAGCCAGAATCAATGAAGTATTAAAACAAGTAATGAATGACGGCACAGCCGACAAGATTGCTGAAAAATGGTTCGGCAACAGTAACTTATTAAATAAAGATGCTTTTAAATAATCGCTTTGTGGCAGTGATGGCGTAAGGCTGTAACCGTTTACACAACCCGGTTAATATAGCAGTGAAGAAAGGAGGTAGTCCTTACCTCCTTTCTTTCTTTGAAAGGAGTCAGTTTGATGGAATTAATAGACTATTTATTGAAGATTACGCCGGTCATCGCCAACGGGCTGGGAGTAACCGTCTCCCTGTTTTTAATCGTATTGGTATTGTCCGTGCCGTTCGGTGTTTTAGCGGCTCTGTTGCGCTTGTCACCTATCGGCATTGTACGCAAAATTATGGCATTCTATGTATATATTATGCGTGGCACCCCGTTAATGTTACAGATCTTATTTATTTACTACGGCTTGCCATTCATTCCTTACGTCGGCGTGCAACTCGACGATACGACGGCGGCGGTTATTTCCTTCGTGCTCAACTATGCGGCTTATTTGTGTGAAATCTTCCGCGGCGGCATTCAATCCATTCCGAAAGGCCAGTATGAAGGGGCCAAGGTTTTGGGCTTTACCTATGTACAGACCATGCGCAAAATTATTTTACCCCAGGTAATCAAACGCGTTTTACCGCCGTTGGCGAATGAAACAATCAACTTGCTCAAAGATACGTCTTTGGTGTATATTTTAGCTATGAACGATGTTCTTAGAATTACGCGCGGTATTGTGCAACGTGATTTTGACACGTCTGCTTTTATCGTGGCGGCTATTTTCTATTTAATAATGACCTTTGTATTGACTAATATTTTTAACTATTTGGAAAAACGTTACGCTGTGTACGATGAATAGGAGGACTACACATGAGCTTTATTGAAATGAAAGAAATAGAAAAAAGCTTTGACGGCCTACCTGTTCTAAAAAAAGTATCCCTGGCTATGGATAAAGGTGAGGTTGTGGCTATCATCGGACCATCCGGTTCGGGGAAATCTACATTTTTACGCTGTTTAGGTCAGCTGGAAGTGATAGACCGTGGTACAATAGTAGTAGATGGTACACCTTTGGTACAGACTGAAGGGGACGGTAATGCCGTGTATACTGATAAAAAGACACAGCAGGCACTCTTGCTTAAAATGGGCATGGTGTTCCAGCAGTTCAATTTATTCCCACACATGACGGTTTGGGATAATATTTTGATTGCCCCGCAAATGGTAAAAGGCATGAAAGCCGCTGATATTGCTCCGACGGCGGAAGCGTTACTTAAAAAAGTAGGCCTCTGGGAGAAAAAGGATGTATATCCGTCCAAATTGTCGGGCGGCCAGAAACAGCGTGTGGCCATTGCCAGAGCATTGGCCATGAATCCGAGCATCATGCTTTTTGATGAACCGACGTCGGCCCTTGATCCGGAATTGACCGGTGAAGTACTGCGTACGATTCAACAATTGGCGGAAGAGCATATGACGATGATTATCGTAACCCATGAAATGGCGTTTGCCCGTCAGGTGGCGGATCGCATCATTTTCATGGCGGACGGCATCATTCAGGAAGAAGGCAAACCGGAAGACGTTTTTACCAATCCAAAGTCACCACGTACCAAGGCATTTTTAGATTCTATGCTATAAGTAAAGGAGACATATGTAATGAAGCAACGATGGCAAATGCGAATTGCTACCTTAGCGGTAGGGGCACTGTTGGGCGTAGTCGGCACCGGCTATGCTAAGAGTTTACCGACTTATGATACGACGAAAGCAACGGCGGAAGCTCAGACTTTTGAAGCTCGCGGGGTTCACAGTGAATCCGATTTACCGGCGGCGTATCAATCGTATGCTACCACGATGATCACAGAAATTCGCGATTACTCTGACGGTTATACATTTACCGTGCCATGGCGTCTCACCAATGGTCGTTATGAATCACAAGCTAAAGATGACGGCAGCACCGAACGCGGTTATTTCTTTAACTTGGCGGAAAGCTCTATTTCCGAGCCATTCCTTGTTTCTTTTACCAAACGTGACAATATTGTGGAAGGCAATGTGAGTTTGCAACAGTGGAACACTACTTGGTATAACGAATCTGTTACGAATATGACGAAAGAACGCTACCTTGCTTTGTGGCGTGAAAACCGCAAGGACTTAAGCGGGTACACCTTAGACGGCGATTTATTCGATTTCAAAGGGGCTACGACGGCTCGTTGGGACTCCTTCGTGCGCAGTGATGCTGGCGAAACCGGTTCTACTTTCTTTGATGCTGAATTTATCATGGCGGCGGACCCTACGCAGCGATATACCATGACCATGATGTATCCTAGCAAATACAATGATTATATGATGCAGGGTGTTGTAAAGAATGTCGTGCCTTCGTTTAAACTTATGAAAGAAAAATATCGCAATACGGGCAACTTGGTATTAACCGATGAAATCAGTTATATTAAACCAAGCGGCTTTAAAGTGGTAACACAAAATAGAAACGGTGCCGTTTTAACCAAAGATTTCTATCGCATCGAAGTGGGCCTATTCCCGATGGATAAAACCGTATCCATCGATTCCCGAGCCAGCTATCCGACTATGACGGCTCGTCAGGAAATTGCCGATTTCTATGTAAATGAATTAGTCACCAATTATGGCGCTACGATTGAAGGTTATAAAACTTTGATTGATAACCATAATACGGGCTCCTTAATCGTAGGCAGCTTACAACGTGGTGAAGGGGTAGCCATTAAGTTTGCTTCTTACATCACCCTTACCGACTCCGGTCAAGCCGTTGTGGCTCGCATTATGGCGCCGGATAACGGTCAGTTTACCGACGAAGACTTGATGAAAATGGTCGAAGGTGTTCGCATTCAGCACAAAGGCCTTTTGAGTGGCGGTACGGTTATACTGTAAGCGTGTGCAAGAGCTTCTGTTTAGGTTCGCATACGGTGATATTATGAGTATCTCCGCATTAATTTAAAAATTCTAAACTTTTTTTGAAAATTTTTTGAAATAAAAAAGGACTTTTGTAACTCCGTAGAGAATACTTAAGTATAGAAGAAGTCATCGTGAATGAATCGAATCATTCACCAATGGGAGGGATTCATATGCAAGAACAAAATAACGCTAAAGTAGTATACAAGACGATAGTTGTACCGGCTGACGGTTCCGAGAACTCGAAACGTGCATTACAGCATGCTGTTTCGATTTGCGAACGTAACGAAGCACAGCTTGTTATCGTACACGTAGCCAATATCGTGTCCGCTATTTCCAATTTTGACCAGACCCCTATCAGTGGCGGTTATGTATCGGAACAAATCGCGGAAGACATGGAAGAAACAGGTAAAAAGATTTTGGAAGACGTTTCCAAAGATGTACCTGCTGATATTGCTGTTAAAAATGTATTTGAAGTAGGCTCTCCCGGCCCGGCTGTATTAGCGGTAGCTAAGAAGTTTAATGCCGATTTAATCGTAATGGGCAGCCGAGGCCTTGGACCTTTGAAAGGTTTATTTATGGGCAGTGTAAGTAGCTATGTAACCAGTCATTCTACTTGCCCGGTGCTCGTTGTCAAATAAATAGTCACATATGAGGGGCTTTGCTCGCCAAGGGGCAAAGCCTCTTTTTAGAATGGAGGTACTATGAATAAACAACGGATTGTTTGGCTTCATGAACAACTGCCCGAGTGGGAGGCAAAGGGTTGGATTTCTAAAGAACATGCGGCACAGATGCGCGTGTTTTATGGTACCGTAGACACCACTCAGGGGCCTTCGCTCAGAAGGTTATTGGTGTTATTATTAGGGCTGTTGTTAACGAGTTTAGGTGTATTTTTACTCTTTGCCGGTTATTGGTACAGCTTTTCACCGGCCGGTCGTATGGACTGGTGTATTGCGCTCTTGCTCTTGGCGGTTATCGCTTTAGGCTTAGGTCTTTGGAAAGCGCCTAGGGGGAGCATCTATGCGGAAGGCATAGGGCTTTTTTATGTGGCGACCCTTACCATCTCGACGGTGCTCATGAGCGATACCTATTATACGGGTGAAGGCTGGGGCTTTTACGCCCTCATCATAATGCTCCTCACCTTGCCGGTCATATATCTGTTGGGATCCGGCTTCACCATGATGGCCTATCTCTTAATTGGCCTTTTATGGAGCGTATCGGCGCGGGAAGTTACCATGTGGGGTGAACCTGTTTGGTTATGGCTTCTTCTGGCAGCGGGCAGTCCGTTCTTTGCGGAGCAGTTACGTAAACGCACACGCTCATATTTGTCCACGTTGTGGCTCTCATGGGCCTATGTGGCGGCTATTTTCGGGGCGTTCTTTTTTACCATTACGTCGTATAACTTATCGCTCGGTCTATTCTTTGTAGCGTCTTTATCGGCGGCCACTTATGCACTGGGCAGCTTGTCCCGCGAACAGGGTCTCTGGTCTTTGCCGTTCCGCGGTATCGGGGTACTCGGCCTCATGTATGTGGTCGTATACGGTACATTTATCAGTACCTGGCAGGAAGAAGCGGCGGCTTCGGCTGATTGGCTCAGTATCGGCTTAGGAATAGTTGCCTTAATCTTGGTTGCGGGCGGCTTAAATGCACTTTGGCAAAAACGAATGGGCACGGATCTTTTAATCACGTTTTGTCCTATTGTAGTAGGGCTTTTGATGTTGTCTGTTCATTGGGGTGTGACACCGCTAACCGGTTCTATCCTATTTAATGTATATGTAGTATTATTAGCCATTGTCCTCTTGTGGCAAGGTACGGTAACCAAACGTGTAGGTTTGGTAAATGGTTGTATTTTTACCTTCTTAGCTATGATTGCGGCGCGCTTCTTTGATCCTACGTTCTCCTTTGTTGAACGCGGTTTTACCTTTATGGTAACAGGCGTAGCTATTTTTGCGGTTAACTTGTTCTACATGTGGCGTAAGCAATCGCAACAGGCGCAGGTGAATACATCGGTAGCCAGAGCCAATCGACGTTTACGTCGTCGCCAAACCTTGGGTGATGATGAACATATTGAAGTGACGGATACCGGTGAACATACCGAATCGGCCGGTAATTATACGAGTGCGCCGAGCGATGATCGAACGGGGGCAGACGCAGCGAAATCTGCCACTGTTAAAGAAGACGGTAATATGGCCTATACTGCTCGCGAGCAGGAATCGGCGGCCGCTGTAAGTTCTGATAAAACGACGGCACGAAAGGGGGAATCCTCTGATGCGCAATAGAGTTTATATAAAATGGATTCTCTTTATTGTAGTCGGTATTTGTACTTTGCTATCGCCGTTTTTTATTCAACATCGGTCCACCTCATTGTTGCAAGGTGGCGGTGAATATCAATGGCCCGTGTCCTTGTCGCGTACAGCCGGTTGGATTCCGTCCGATTATTTGGAAGTCAGATTTTTAGGCAGTCGCGGACCATGGCAGGGCGGTCGTTTGCCGGTGTATGACCAGGAAGTATATGTGTGGGTAACGGCTAAGCCGAACGGCATCTTGGAAGTAACCGGCGTGTCCGATAAAAAGCCGACTACAGGCGATTATATTTTTGCGCGCGTAACTCGCGTAGATAATACGGATGTAGAATTTAAACTATTATTTAATCGTGTGACCTTGGATTTAAATAAAGTAAACCCCGATTTTTACACGACCTATAAAGGAACTTTATTGGCTACGCTTAAAATCAAAGACGGCCACGGTATCGTTACGGGCGTATATTCGCGCGGTATACCTTTAGAATTGGCTACCCCTGAGAGTGAAGCACAACAGGAAATTGACAGCCGCACACCAATCAATCAAATCGGTGAACCGCAGGCAACTGCTGAAGCAACGGCCGCCATTGACGGGGCGGGTCAAAATTAAACTGGTTAAATTTGCTTGTTTCGTTATATAATAATTAAACAGGCTCTGAAAGCTTTAAGTAACCGTTAGCAAATAGAAGTCTATAAGTATTAGAACGTGAGAATATAAATGGTGTAATAGGAGTTAGGTATGGATGTTGCTCATGCACAAGTAGATGTGCAAGAATTGGCTGATTTGTTTAAAGTGCTGGGAGATCCTACGCGGATTCGCATTGTGCAGCAATTATTGAATAAAGAAATGTGTGTAACGGATATTGCTGAAGCCATGGGTATGGGGCAATCCGCTATTTCACACCAATTGCGAGTGTTGCGCCAAGCGCGCTTGGTAGCATTTCGTAAGGAAGGGAAAACCGTGTACTACAGCCTTAATGACGAACACGTGGTTATGCTTCTCAGTCAGGGGATTGAGCACGTATCCCATCAGTAAAAACAGAATAGCCCTAGGGTTAAACGTAAAAACCGCCTGCAAAGGCGGTTTTATTTTGTTCTGTAAATAATATGTTGCAGACTTAATTTTATGGCAGCGGTTTAATTTTGTTATATGAAGCAGTTGAAAATCGTGGTAAGCCGCATTATGAGAGACATTTTCTTTTGACTGGTGAGAGTGGTATAATAAGATGTTAACGTTATTTATGAATGAGGAAGTTTATGAAATATACAATCTTTCCAACAGATATATGGGAACCCTTAGCTGTTTGGCAACATTTTGAGGGCGAGGAAAGGGTCTATTGGCATGATACGCAGGTTAATCGCGTTATCGTGGCGGCCGGCCGTGTTAAAAGTATTACGGAAGCGGAATTACCGGAGTATCCGTGGGCTTGGTACGGTCAGACTTTTTTTGAAACAGTCAACGATGAAGCATGGCAAAACATGGGGAATGAATTGGTTGTTTTCACCCATTACTATGTACAGGAAGAAGGACGTGCCTATTGGGTCACCGCCGCTGCGGCGCCACCGGTTATTGAATCGGAACCGATTAAGCCGGTAGCACACAGCTATCGCGAAGCGGGGGCCGATGATTATGAAGCCTGGCAGACCTTGTTCGGTCATATTCAAGAAGGTATTGCGTCGGGCGAAGTGACTAAAGTAGTGGCTTCCCGTAAAGTGACGCTGGAAAGCGATACACCGTTTGACAGTACCTCGATTATCGGTCGCTTAGTGGCGCAGAACCAAGGGGCGTTTATTTTTGCCTATAACAAGGGTGACGCCGTATTCCTCGGTGCATCGCCGGAAGTATTGGTGCGTAAGCGCGGTCAGGACTTCATGAGCTATGCCTTAGCCGGTACGATGAAAAAAGATGACATTCATGATCAAGGGGCGCGTCTCTTGGCGGATGCTAAAAACCGCTATGAACACAATATTGTGGTGGATATGATTAAAGCAACCATGAGTGATTTATGCGATAGGGTAGAAGTGAAAGATACGCATATTATGGAACTACCGAATTTGTATCATTTGCGTACCTTACTCTACGGTCATGATACGGAACACTCTATTTTGACCATGGCTAAAGCCCTTCATCCGACACCGGCCATGGGCGGTGAACCGCGGGCAGCGGCGTTGGCCCTTTTACAGCAATATGAGCCGTATGAACGGGGCTTATATGCGGCACCTATCGGTTGGGTTTGCGGGAATACGCCACTTTTCCGTGAAGCGGGCGACGGACTCTTAATCGTAGGTATTCGTTCGGCCCTGATTCATGGCAAGACATTGTATGCCTATGCGGGTTGCGGTGTCGTGGCTGATTCCGATTGCGAGTCGGAATACAAAGAAACAATGACTAAATTACAAACTATTATGCGGGCCTTGTAAGTGGCTTAGGTACCTACAGCTTCGTGGCTAACAGGTTCCTTTGTGGTTAACGGCTTTTTGAACCATCTGATTATAGGCCCTATGAACCAGCCGGTTATAGGCTCTTTGAACCAGCCGGTTATAGGCGTATATCGAAGATTATGATAAAATAAAAAAGCAGGATACGTGTAGTGGTCGTTGTTTTCATGGAGGTGCAGGATGAACGAATATATAGCAGCCGCAGTGGATGAGCTTTTTGAACTTGGTGTGCGCCATGTGGTTTTCAGCGGGGGATCTCGCTCGACGAGTATGGCCGTACCATTCATGGCTCACGGCGGCTACAAAACATATATGAATATTGATGAACGTTCGGCAGGCTTTTTTGCCCTCGGTTTGGCAAAACGTTTGCATACACCGGTGGCTTTGGTATGCACCTCCGGATCGGCAGGCGCTCATTATTTTCCGGCCGTTATTGAAGCGTTTCACAGCCGAGTGCCTTTAATCGTGCTCACTGCGGACCGTCCGCCGGAAGCTCAGTTTGTAGGGGCACCGCAAACGATGGACCAAGTAAAACTCTTCGGTTCTTTCGTGCATCATTTTGAAACCCTCAGTCCCGATATTGCCGGCAGCGGCGCTCTTGAGTCGTCCCTGTATGCGCGTCAGGTAATCCAAAGGGCCTATATGAAAGCCATGGATGTGGTACCGGGGCCGGTACATATTAACGTACCCCTTCGTGAGCCTTTGGTGCCGGATACGAGCGCCGAGCAGTTTGCTAAAGGCCGGTTGAGCGGAGCTAAGCGCTTTGTAACTCAATCGGGTATTATGCGTCTCAGTGAAAATGCCTTAAAGCCTCTGATTGAAGAACTTAAAGGTCGTAAAGGCATTATTTTGTGCGGCCCCGCTACGGGACGCGACGGTGATGATGAGTACTACCGAGCTAATGGTTACGGCAATGGCTTTGAATTTTGCCAGGGCGTAGAAATACGGCCCGGTTTTTACGATAATCCTAAAAACGTAATCAACAATGCCTATGGCACGGCCATGCTAGCCTTAGGTGAAGCTTTGGAAGCGCCCGTACTGGCTGATCCCCTATCGCCGGTTAGAGCTTTGAATCATCCGCTCATCATTGACAAGTATGATGCGTTTTTGAGTAATGAGGAATGGCAAAGTGAGTTGGCACCGGAGTACATCTTGATGATGGGTCAAATGCCGGTTTCAAAACGATTGCAACAATTCATCAAAAAGCATTCCGCAGCTGTTTGTTATCAGATTGATGCGGGGGCCGGGTATCGCAACGGCACGGTAACGACGAACCGTGTTATTCAATGCGACCCCATTGCTTTTGCCTTGGATGTGGCAAAACAGTTGATTTATACCTTATGGGCGCCGGAGATGATTGATAATCTCTTAACCACCAAAGGCGAGTTGAGGACCTTTTTAAAAGCCAAGGAAAATCTTCATAAGAAATTAAGCGACAATGCCTATACGAAAAGTTGGCTGAAAGCACAATATAGAACGAGTCTTTCCATGGCCCGCGTAAGGGAAGAGAAAACTCTCTTTGAGGGCAAGTTCGTGGCCCTCTTGAACGATGGTCTCGATGAGCGAACCTTCATCAAACACGGGGCCCCACAGACGGTGAATGTGGTGGTGGCCAACAGCATGCCGATTCGCGATTTTGACTATTTTTGGCGCCAAGGTAAACCGAATACGCGCGTGTTCGGAAACCGCGGTATCAACGGTATCGACGGCACCGAATCGACAGCGTTGGGGATTGCGGCCGCTTTAGGTGAGCAGACTTTACTCGTGACGGGCGATTTATCCTTCTTCCATGACCTGAACGGTCTTGTGATGGGCAAAAATGAAGGCCTGAACTTAGTAATTGTATTGTTTAATAACGATGGGGGCGGTATTTTTGAATATTTACCGCAAAAAGGCATCGACAATTTCGAATATTTATTTGGAACGCCGCAAGGCCTGAACTACAGTGCCCTAGCTGATTTGATGGGCATTCACTATCAGGCGGTGACGAGCTATGAAGACTTTGAAGACAATGTAGTGCGCGCCATGAAAGCGGGCGGTATCCATGTATTGGAAGTAAAAACAAATCGTGAAGTGAGTCGTGAACTTCACAGAAAGTATACGGTAACTGTGTATGAAAAATGACTTTGACAGTCTTGATGAAACATCAATGTACGATCAAGGTGATCGAGAAGAGATTACGGCTGTGTTGGAAGCGGCCGATGATGTATATATAAGTATTGACAACGTGTCTTATCACGTGGCCCTGCGGGGTGAGGGCATGCCCCTCATTTGTCTCCACGGCTTCGGCGAAGCCGGTGACACGTGGGATAAATTGAATCTCCCCGGTTTTCGCCTCTATTGTGTGGATTTTTTGGGCCACGGCGTATCGGACCGGTCGCACAATCCGGTGCTGTATCAGTTTGATACGGTGCTGCGCCATTTATATACCTTGATTCACACCTTGGTAGGTGAAGAACCATACGGTATTATGGGGTACTCCATGGGCGGTCGCATGGCCTTGCAGTATGCGGCTATGTATGAACCGTCGCGGTTAATGTTCCTCGTATTGGAATCCGCTTCAGCGGGCATTGAAGATATTAATGAGCGGCAGGAACGGGCGGCTGCCGACGAAGTGTTGGCCCACAAAATTGAGACCCACTCCATTGAATGGTTTGAAGAAATGTGGTCAAAACTGCCTATTTTTGCGACTCAGCAAAAACTATCACCGGCGGTGCAGCACACCATCAAAGAGCGTCGTCTCAGTAACACACCGGAGGTGCTCGCCCATACTTTACGCGGCACCGGTCAGGGCATGACGCCCTACGTAGGGAATAAAATTGCCGATTTGGAAATGGAAATCCTTTACGTATCGGGGGCGCTTGATACAAAGTATGATGACATAGGGAAGACTATTTTCGGGTTTTGTGAAAACTCGGCCCATGTGTCGGTCCCTGAGGCGGGGCACAATGTGCACACCGAAATGCCCGATGAATTTAATGATATAGTAAACCTGTTTTTGTCAGATTATAATGACAAAAACATCAGTTGATTAGCTGTTAACTATGAATACTTTATGTGTTTTAGCTGTTAACTATGAATACTTTATGTGTTTTAGTTGTTAACTATGAAGACTTTAAGTGCTTTTTAGATGTATATTAATGTAGCTAGCATTGCCGATTGCAACTGAAATACGGTCGGCAGAGGTTTAAAAAGGAGGCTATTATGAGCAAGTTTGATTGGCAAGTATTGGATCGCGGTTATGAAGATGTAATTTATGAAACCTATAACGGCATTGCCAAAATCACTATTAATCGTCCTGAAATCCGCAATGCGTTCCGTCCTAAAACAGTGGTGGAACTCATTGACGCGTTTACCATTGCTCGTGATGACACCGAAGTGGGCGTAATTATTTTAACCGGTGCCAACCACGGCGGCGATGTGAATAAAGAAGCATTCTGCTCCGGCGGTGACCAGAGTGTGCGCGGTAACGGCGGTTATGTAGGTGAAGACCGCATTCCACGCCTTAACGTGCTCGATTTGCAGCACTTAATCCGCATCACGCCAAAACCGGTTATTGCCATGGTTAACGGCTATGCTATCGGTGGCGGTCATGTACTTCACATCGTTTGTGACTTGTCCATTGCTTCTGAAAACGCTAAATTCGGCCAGACCGGTCCGCGCGTAGGCTCCTTCGATGCCGGTTACGGTGCAGGCTACCTCGCTCGTTTGGTCGGTCATAAAAAAGCCCGTGAAATCTGGTTCTTGTGCCGCCAATACACCGCGCAGGAAGCCCTCGACATGGGTCTTGTTAATACGGTAGTGCCATTTGACCAATTGGAAGAAGAAACCGTTAAATGGTGTGAAGAAATCCTTCAATTATCCCCAATGGCCCTTCGCTTCTTAAAAGCATCCTTCAACGCTGATACCGACGGTCTTGCCGGTTTACAACAGTTCGGTGGCGACGCAACTCTCATGTTCTACACCACCGACGAAGCGAAAGAAGGTCGCGACGCGTTCAAAGAAAAACGTAAACCTAATTTCAAACAATTCCCTAAATTCCCTTGATAGGAGGACGTTTTAATTATGCGATGGTTACGAGAGCGGGCGCAAGCAACTCCCAATCAGCCCTTTCTTGATGGCTATACTTATAAAACGATATATGAGCGCACCGTACTGCAGGCCGGCTTTTTGTCGGCCGTAGTGCGCGGTGAGAACCGCATCGGTCTTTGCAGTGAAAACTCGGTGGACATGGCGGTGATGCTCTTCGCGTTATGGTCCTTAGGGAAAGAAGTATTTTTAGTAAATCCACACCTCACTGTACAGGAGCAGGAACAGCAAGCCCTCGACTTGGGCGTTCATTTAATCTTTGCGTCACCCACGGTGCAGGAACGGGTGGAAGCAACCTGTAACGGTCGTTTTTGCCGACCCCATCACAGTGCGGTCAACGAAGTAGCTTGGCGTACCTGGGGTGCCTTGCCGCCTATGGATGAAACATCCCGCACAAGACTTGTGCAATGCTTTGAAGGTCTCTTGGTGCCGCCACTGATGGATCAGGCTATAGCGGCCATTATGAACACCAGTGCTACAACCGGTTCGGTAAAATCCGTACCCCTTCGCTGGGGGCAGATTGAAGCCCATGTGAAAGCGTCGGCCAAGGTGCTGGGCGTTTCGCCGAACGATAATTGGCTTACCGTACTACCTATGTTCCACGTGTCGGGCTTGTCTATTATTTTGCGGACCTTATATAACGGCACGGCGGCTACGATTATGTCGTCTTTTGACGAAGCCAAAGTCATTGCCGGCATTACGTCCGGTAAACTTACCATGGTATCGTTGGTGCCCACCGTATTGCAGCGCATCATCGATCGTATTGATAACCACGCCTTGCGGGTGGTGCTGCTCGGTGGTGAGTTCATCCCCGATGCGTTGGTGGAAAACTGTTTAGCCAAAGCCATGCCGATTTTTAAGACCTACGGCATGACGGAAACCTTTGCTCAAAGTGCGACGGTGAATGTATTGGCTCATCCGGATAAGCGACAGGCTGTAGGTAAGCCATTACCGGGTGTTGTTATTGAAGTGCGTAATCCCGATGAAACGGGTATCGGGGAAATTTGGCTTCAGTCGCCTATGCTCATGACAGGCTACCTCGGTAAGCCGCCGATTGTTGGCTTTTTCAATACGGACGATATGGGCTATTTGGATGAAGACGGCTATTTATATATTGTGAATCGCCGCCAGGATATTATTATCTCCGGTGGTGAAAACATTTATCCGAAAGAATTGGAAGATTGCCTCTATCGCTTGCCGGGCGTGACGGAATGTGCCGTAGTCCCTAAAGCGGATGAACGGTGGGGACAGGTACCGATTCTCTACTATGCCGGCGAGGCCAGTGTAAAAGCGGTTAAAGAGCACTTGAGTGAAAACTTGGGCCGCTACAAACAACCAAAGGCGATTTGCCGTTTGGCAAAATTACCACGTAATAACTCTGGCAAAATCATGCGTCGCACGCTGATTGACGAAGCGGCGGATATGTAAAATAGAATGATCGGCATGGCAGATTGCTGCGAAGGTAATCGCTATGTGAGGGCGATGCCAACATTTGAAATAAGGCTATGTGGCGTCGATGATATTAATATTGTTTTAAGGCGAGGGACGAACGATGACTCATCAGATGACAATCTCAAAAATCACCTTATGGCACATTGGTTTACCGATGCGCTTTACCTTTCGTACGTCCCAAAGCACCTTATCACATCGAGAAAGTCTTATCGTAGGCGTCACCACATCGTCAGGCTATACCGGCTATGGCGAAGTGGTGGCGTTTACGGAGCCTTTTTATACGGCAGAAACGTTGACCAAGAGTAAAGAGATACTGTTGACGGCGTGGCTGCCGTTTTTTGTAGGCAAAACTATGGTAGGGCCGTGGGCCATGTATGAAATGGTGGATTCGTTACAGGATGTGTCGGTTGAGCCGAATGCGAATGCTGACTATGCTAATGAGGGTGTCGATTCTCCTAGGGCGACGGGCAAAAAAATGCGCATGTGTTATCCTATGGCTTGGGCGGGGCTTGAAAATGCCATCCTCCATGCTTATTATGGTGAACAAGGGTTAGCAACTATCGATACTTTAGTACCCGGTAAAAAATGTAAAACCATTGAATCCGGCGTTGTTTTGGGCGATATGCCGATTCCGGAGCTTTTAAAGGCTGTGGAAAAACACGTAGACAACGGTTGCCGACGTATCAAGTTAAAACTCAAGCCCGGTGATGCGGTGGACCGTGTGGCAGCCGTACGCAAGGCTTATCCAGATATTATCTTGGCCGGGGATGCGAACTGCAGTTTTGCGCCGGACAAGGCTGATGAGATTATTGCTTTAAATGAGTATAATCTGCGGTCCTTGGAAGAACCGTTTGTGGTGAAGGATGCAGCAGGAAACTATAAAAGTGCTGAAGTTTATGGTTCACTGCCTCAAGAATTACGACAGACGATTCAAACGCCACTTTGTTTTGACGAAAGTGTACAATCCTTAGCAGAATTAAAAGCCATGCATCAAACAGGCTGGCTCGATTTATTGAATATTAAAGTAGGACGCCTTGGTGGGCTCCGCGAAACTTTGGACTGCTTAAGTTATTGTCGTCAACATAAGATTGGTTTTTGGATTGGCAGCATGGTGGAAAGCGGTGTTTCAAAATACATGCATGTACAGCTGGCTACCTTGGCAGATACGTGGATGGCCGGCGATTTATCGGATATGAGCCGTTATTTTGAAAAGGACATTATTACCACGCCTATTGAGTTTTTACAGGGAAAGTTAGCCGTGGATTTCAAAGCCGGTCTGGGAACGGATATAAATGATGCGGCTCTGCGAGAATATACCTTGGACAGGACTGTGTTTGAATAGAGCTGGGGCTAGACGACATAGAAGATAGATAAAATAGATCATGGTTAAAAATTGAGCCTTCAAAATGATGAGGTGTAAGATTTATAGCAATCGGAAGGGAGTGCACTATGACTTTAGTTGATCAATTAAATATAGATTATGTAAATTTAACGGATACAGGCTTTGAAAGTACTATGACCATGGGTGAATTTCATGCCCAGCCGTTTGGCTTTTTAAACGGTGGCGCAACGCTTGCGTATTGCGAAGCTATCGCGGGCATGGCCAGTAATCTTATGGGTGAAGGTGCCTATGTGGGCGTAGGACAGACTGTTACAGCTCACCATTTAAAAGCAACGAAGCCTCAGGGCAAATTGTTGGCGCAGGGAATCTTATTACATGGCGGTAAACGCAGTCATGTGTGGGAAATAAAGTTGACTAATGAAAAAGGCGAACACATTTCGCAAGTAACTGTGGTTAATGCATTGATTGAGATGAATTGTAAATAGCTGGTTATGAAGTACTTGTTTAGTAATTGGTTTGTAAAGACGTTTTAAGAGATGTAAATAAACTGTACGGAATGTCGAAAACACAGAGTGAAGTGTTATAATAGGGATATGTTTATAATTTTGGAATAAATAGAGTAATACAGGTGTAGGAGTTTGGTGTGTTAGATCGTAAAGTATTTGGCCTGGTTGTATTAGTCGGCATTTTTGCCGGTATCGTAGGTATAGTATTTACCAATTTATTGCATGTGATTCAGCATTTTACCTTTGGTTACAATGATTTGAGCTTTGGTGTTGGCGTAGCGCAGGCGAGCGGCGAACGTCGTGTTTGGGCGTTGCTGGCTTGTGGTCTTGTGGGCGGTATTGGCTGGGTGCTGATTCACCGCTATGGCGGCAAACTTGTTGAAGTTAAAGACGCAGTAAAAGATGTGACGAAAGAAATGCCGCCGGTAACTACTTTGATCCACTCTACTTTGCAAATTATAACCGTGGCTATGGGTTCTCCGCTCGGTCGAGAAGTGGCACCGCGCGAAGCAACTTCGGCGCTAATTACTTGGGTGATGCGCTATGTGAAACTAACGAATGAAAATCGATCCCTTCTCATTGCTTGTGCATCCGGTGCCGGTTTAGCGGCCGTGTATAACTCGCCGGTATCGGCCACGATTTTCGTTTTGGAAACACTGCTGTTAACCTGGAACGTGAGAGCGTTGAGCTCCGCTTTTATCGCCTGTGGTATTGCCACATTTGTGGTTCGTTTAGGGCTTGGTGATACGGTTCAGTACGATATGCCACAACCGGTTATGATTGGAAATTTTGCCGAATTTTCCGTACTTATCGGGATTATTATCGGCGTGGCTGTAGTGTTTTTTGATAAATCGCAAGCTTATTTACCTAAGTTTGATCGTAAAAGTCCTAAGATGATTTTATTATCGGTGATTGCCTTTGGCCTCGTAGGCCTTATGGCTGTATATTTCCCGGCCATTTTGGGTAACGGTAAACCTGGAAATCAGCTTACCTTTGCTCATTTAGTACCTTGGGAATATGGCTTAGGACTCTTTGCCGCTAAATGGGCTGCTGTCCTACTCGCTATGGGCGCCGGCGCTTATGGTGGTAAAATTACACCATCCATGATGCTGGGGAGTACTTTGGCCCTCGTTGTAGCCATTGCGTGGAACTTCGCTATCGGGCCTATTTCAATTGGACTCAGTGCCTTTTTGGGGGCAGTAGTGTTCTTGGGTCTCGCGCAAAAAATGCCGCTTACTTCCTCTGTATTTATGCTGGAATTATCGCGGTTTTCAGTGGAACTATTATTCCCGATTGCACTCGCTATGGGGATGGGGATGATTACGCAGGCGTGGCTTAAAGATAAAATATAATGCTAAGATAATCGGCATATTATATAAAGAATACGTACGATTCTTGATGATTTATAATGTTGTAAAGTTTTTTGCAAAATTTGTAAAAAATTTATAAAAAAGTACTTGCGCTGATTTGCGTGGTATGATACAATATCTTTGTTGTTGAGAACGAAGCAATAAACAACGGCGAAAAGAATACTATTCTTTATATCGGGGCATAGCGCAGTTTGGTAGCGCACCTGGCTTGGGACCAGGGGGTCGCAGGTTCGAATCCTGCTGCCCCGACCATTTTTTTATGCGGGTGTAGCTCAATGGTAGAGCCCCAGCCTTCCAAGCTGGTCGCGAGGGTTCGATTCCCTTCACCCGCTCCATAAACGACTTTTACCGCAATCATTCGATGAGTGATTGCGGATTTTTTTGTGAACAGGCACTCTGTTGACTGTTGTCAGTCTGCAAGCTGTTTAAAAATAAAAAAGTATAAAATAATGTAGTTGATATGCATAGAGTAAATCGTGTAAACTATGTAAAGAACTTAGTGATGAGAATTGATTTTTTCTCAAACTTTGGTGTATAATAGTATACAGTGATTTTTGGAGAGCTTCTGATTGTCACAACTAAATTAAATATGGTCCAGTAGCTCAGTTGGATAGAGCAACGGCCTTCTAAGCCGTGGGTCGGGAGTTCGAATCTCTCCTGGATCACCATAAAAATAAAGCAGCCATGCCGATTTTACTAAAGTGTAAAATTGTTCGCATGGCTGCTTTTTTGCTTTTGGGGCTTATTTTTGGGGCTGCGCGATATTTGATGAGTTATAGGACAAAAAGTGTGTGTAAAAAGTGCTGTAAACCTAGATAGATACTGGGTTTATAGCACTTTTATCTTTTTTTGACAAAGATAAAGGGTGGACAAAAAGTGTGTGTAAAAACATGCGTGAACCCACATAACTACTGACTAAAAT